>LFCJ01001074.1_pt1 | contig 18420 bp, 23 predicted proteins | sample 643141 | NCBI WGS metagenome assembly LFCJ01 (sample SAMN03766243, study PRJNA286221) | soda lake metagenome | biome: soda lake; feature: Kulunda steppe; material: water; isolation source: sample B1-Br-g2 brine of Lake Bitter-1 | place: Russia: Kulunda steppe | collected 2010-07
ACACAAAGTAGATTTAAACTCACTCGTACTTATGAACTACAAAAGCTTGATGCATAGCGAGGACAATGTTCAGGTATGAGTTCAAACTACCTAGACGGAGTCACAATCGTTCTATCTGAACTTGCTGAAACATATGACAAAGAGTCTATTATAAACGTGTTTCAGAACAACACTACTTATAAAATTCATACACAAAAAGTAGCGTCTCCCGAACTCTTCCCAGACGAAGCAGAAACAGAGGTCTTTTATCAGATATGTGGGAACGAACAAACGCCAACAGATACAGTTCCGAACCCCAACGGCATTTACAGTCCTGAATATGATTCCCTTGAGCTGAAGCTGATTGCCGAAGACTGGGAGAGCGAAGTCTCTCATCTGGAACGCGTTCTTGAGTCTGCTGGATTGGATTTTCTTCGGACTATCAGATATTCGTACTCAAGGAAACTAGATGTAGACGAAGGACGAATAACGAAGTTTACAGATTCGATTGTGGACGAGATTGAAGAATTAGGATACGACGTATCAACAGAACGGTCTAGTGGCACGTATATCGACGCAGAGTCCAAGAACATAACCAAGGAGTACAAAACTTGGTTCTATATCGATGATAGTGATGAAGAAAATTCCTGCCCTCATCATGTCAATATCACATTCACAGAAGACGGTCCATTCCTTTGTGGAACTGTTTTGGAGGGTGAAGAGCATGAGGCAGATTTCAGAAGGCTGTTGACAGATTTCTCTACAGCTTAAAGTCTGCTTTGTGTTCAAACCAACAGCAAGTAGACCTAAGACTTCAAAACATCTATTCGGTTACTTCGGGGAACTTGAATAAATTACGCGCCTCGATGGAGTCTCTGTGTTTCTTCCTCTGTAATTTGCACTGCCTCCATTCTACTGGCCGCAAAGCGTTCTCGAATGAGTTCGTCATCCTGAATTACTTCGATTAAGTACTTCGAGTCATCTGGTGGCTGATTTCCGAGGTGAGATTGTAGATGATACTCGCCGTGTTCTTCGTCTTCATCTCCTTTCCAGATTCGGACGGGTTTCGTCCACGGCCTCTGTATCACCTTCCTGAAGCTGATTGCGACCCTGCTCAGCTAGTAATGCAATCTTCTCCAGGTCGTCGAACGCTAGTTCCGCGAGCCCTCTATGAGCTTGGTCTGTTGCATCCATATACTAAATTTTGAATGTTACTGACTTATACGAAATACAGGAGAAAACCCACGGCTTTAGCCGTGGGATGAATCCGTCACTGCTGAACCAAACCACGCTACAGTGACAGGCCGACTCCCCAACGTTTAAGAAATACCAGTACTACATATAAGATATGGAGGTGCGGCGTACCGTCCCCGTTGCACTCGACGTGGACAGCGACGACGCCGCACTCCTCGAAGACACCGTCGACACCTTTCTGTGGTGCGCTCAGTACGTCGTAGACCACGCGTTCAAAGGCGAGTACGTCACCACCAGCAAAACCACACTCGACGACGAAACCTACGACGACGTACGCGAGAAAACGGACGGCTTCAATGGTGGACTAGTACAATCCGCTCGGAACAAGGCTGCTGAAGCCTGCAAAAGCGTCGTCGCACGCTGGAAAAACGGCAAGAAAGCGTCGAAACCCACGTTCACCAGCCCACACGTCGTCTACGACCACCGCACCGCCACGTTCCACGACGACTACGTATCTCTCGCCACGACGGACGGTCGAATCGAAGCCGACTACGTGCTGCCCGACGAGGACAGTGACACGCCGCACTCTGAATACCTATTTTCAGACGAGTTCGAAACGACGGGTGCGGAACTACACTACCACGACGGAAATTGGATGCTTCACGTCCACTGCAAGATGGAGGTGGAGTCCGACACGTCGGAGAAGGCAACCACCGAGAACGGAACGGTTCTCGGGGTTGACCTCGGCGTGAACAACCTCGCCGTCGCCTCGACGGGCACGTTCTGGACGGGCAACGAGTTCGACCACTGGCGGCGTGAGTACGAAAAGCGTCGTGGCTCGCTCCAACAGTGCGGGACGCGCTGGGCACACGAGAACATCCAGTCCGTCGGACGGAAAGAAGAAGGGCGGTTCAAACAGATGCTCCATCGCATCAGCAATGAACTCGTCGCGGAAGCTCGTGAGAACGAGTGCTCAGTGATTGCGTTTGAAGATTTGACCGACATTCGTGAGCGGACTGGGGCGTCGTGGGGGCACAAGTGGGCGTTCGACCGCCTGTACGACTACGTTGAGTACAAGGCCGAGGAATACGGCATTGACGTGGAGCAGGTTGACCCTGAGAACACGAGTCGGCGGTGTTCACACTGTGGGTTCACCCATCCTGATAACCGCGACGGCGAGGAGTTCGAGTGCCTGAAGTGCGGGTACGAGAATCACGCTGACTACAACGCCGCGAAGAACATTGGTTTACGGTATCTCCGTCGCAACCAAACTGGGGGCGACGGAGGCGCACCCTTGGGCGTGCGCTTGAACAGCGGGACGTTGAACGTGAACGGAGGCTATTCTCCTGCCGACGATGAGTCGGCCAGAACGGGAGTCCACGCTGAATCCCACCGCTTTAGCGGTGGGTAGCTCAAAGGTTCCGTGTTTCGTTTGACTCGCGCGGAGGTCAATTCATACATTATATCCTTGCATGAGGACGTACTCAAATAACCAATCTTCTTGCAGCGAGAGAATCCTACCGTTCACGGCGGGAGAGGATGTCACTCCAGATTATGCCATATAACGGCTACCAGAATAGTGATGACGATTATTGAAATGGAATAATAGAGTGTATTAACAGGGATACCAAGAATGAGTTCTAGAACTGTTCGAAACTGCCACAGAACAACAAATAGGATTGTTGCGCCGACGCTTGTTTTCGCAATATTTTCCATATGATAAGATATAGTTCTAAACAATAAAATAGTGCTGTGATTACGTCTCACATAATAGCAACCCGTAATATTATACTGGCGCACTCGCTATACTCCTACATGACAAAATCGATTAAAGAACAACTGGGGCTGAACAGAGAGTGTGAGAGTGTTTTAGATTGTCTCTATGACATCCGAGACTTGGATAAACAGTGTTATGAGTATCTACTGGATGAGTCTGAGGCTGTTACTGCTGGAGAATTAGCTGGAGAAATGAACCGAGACACATCTACAATTCACCGTTCTTTAGACCGTCTCCGAGAGGCTAATCTCATTACCAAAGAACAGGTATCTGGTGCTTCAGGCGGCTATAAATACATCTTCTATTCTCGTGACCCTGAAGAAGTTAAAGAAGAGATGCAACTCTTGTTGCACCAATGGTATGTGCAAACCAGTCAGCTCGTGGATGAATTCAGTAAAAAATATAGTTAGACTTATAGAAAACGGTTTTTTATCCGTGTGTACAGCCTATCTTCTACTAATCCGTATAGGAAATATAGTCCTATGGCCTGTATTAAGATGACTACTATGGTGAATACTGCGCCCTCCATGTTTGTATATTGTGTGCAACACCACTTATATATTATTGCATTTAGGGTTATTTTATGACTCTGTATTGCACAAAACTCACAATACTTATAATGGATGAGTACTAATTGTATACTGATGGACGTTGAAAATAGATTTGATTTCGAGTATAGTTATTCAAACAAAGTGCCCAAGTTGTTTGGGCTCTTTACAGTTGTTGCACTCTTTGGATGGGCAGTCAGCACGTTTCTAAGTGGAATTCACTTTTGGGGACTTCCACTCCCTTCAGGAGCTGAACCCGAAGGCAGTATGCTTGTGGTGACAAGTGAATGGGCCTACGTGTTTGGAGTTCCGCTTGCTCTCCTGGGTGCGTTCTACTACCTGAGCGTGATTCTCGCTGCAGCAACTTGGTTTCAGACGCGGCACCCGCTTATCCTCAAAGCACTGACGCCAATTACAGCATCTGGTGTTGGATTCTCTGCGTTCTTTGTCTATCTCCAGCTATTTCCAATCGGTGCAATCTGCCCGTTCTGTATGATGTCCGCAGCATCAACAGTCATCCTATTTGCTCTAGAGATTATCATGCTGCGAGAGAGTGAGTTGCCATCCTTTGAAACGCTTGTTCAGGATTGGCAGTCTGTGTTCACACCACAGGCACTGATTCAGATTGGGATTTTGGCGGCGACTGCTCTCCTTGTTATTGTAGCGTTCTACGGAGTCACATTGGCTCCTATCCCAGGAAACTAAAGGTCTATATTTTGTTTTTAAAACTCTACAGCGAACTTGAAATGCGTACCAATTGTAATTGGACCTGTTGTTGAGGTTTCAGCTAAACCATCCTTGATGGTTGTCCCATCTGGCAAAGTAACAGGGTTTGTGCTATCTTTAACAACGACTTGTAATTTTAATTCTCCATCTCTCTTTGCCATATAAAGCATATACGGTGCTGTTGAACCTCTCATGGACGAAACAAGAGGACTCTCACCAATTCCTATAACTTTTCCATTATATCTAAGCATAACATCTTGATTACTCTCTGCTCGAAACAACTCACAATCTGTGCTGTAATCGAGGTCGACAGTGTGTAGACCGTTCGGTGTGTTGAATTTAAGTGTTACAGGCTAAGTCCCCGTCCTCCACGAGCAACGCAGCGAGCCCCGCGAGCGAGTAGCGCAGTAGGGCGGGGATACAGCCGTCACCCAATCCCAATCAAAACGTTCAAGTACAGACAAGTCTAACACGAAAACAGTGGTCGAAGAAGCGTTCAAATACGCAGCCGAGCCCGAGGACACTTCGACTGCCCAGAGTGCGTGGAACGCCATTCAAACCTGCCGCGAAGTGTACAACCACGCGCTTAGCCAAGAGTACAAACCCGCTCCCGACTACAACAAGCCATCGTACACCACGATGCAGAACAAACTGCCACAGTGGAAGCGCGAGTGGTCTGAATGGGGAAGCGTGTACTCGAAGTGCCTGCAAATGGCAGTCCGCCGCATCAAGCACTCGGAGACCATCCTCGGCAAGCTGAAAGAACGCGGGTTCGACGTAGGTGAACTCAAGTGGAAAGCACCGCGAGACTACCGTAGCATCAAGTATAACCAGTCTGGCTTTGACGTGGATAGTAACACGGGTCGGACTGACCACGCTACCGTAGAACTCTCGAAAATCGGCACGTTCCACTTGGACTTTCACCGACCACTCCCAAGCGACGCGACGGTTAAAGAAGTCATCCTGAAAAAGCAGAAAACAGGTGACTGGACGGTCAGCATCCTCGTCGAATACGATGCTGACTATCCAGAGAAACCTGCCGTGGAAGACATCGACGTTGAGGATACTGTTGGAATCGACCTCGGTATCACGAAGTTCATTCATGACTCAGAGGGACGAGCGTTCCGACCATTAGGCGAAGAGGAAGACCGTGAACGTATCGACAAATGCCATCAAGCCGTGTCTCGCAAGGAATACGAGTCAAACAACTGGGGCAAGGCTCGACGGCGTTTAGCACGAGCTTACGAGCGATTATCGAACAAGCGCAAAGCGTATCGGGAATCCCTTGCGAACGATTACACGCAACGATACGACGCCGTGTTCCTCGAAGACTTGAATGTTGGTAGTATGATGCAACAGAACGGTAATAGTCGGAATATCGTCTCAATGTCGTGGTACGAGACACTGCAGACCTTCAAACGCTTTGGTGAGAAAAACGGCTGCCACGTTGTTCTCGTTCCACCAGAAGGAACGACGAAGCGGTGTGTGCAGTGTGGTTGTGAGTCGGAGAAGCCATTGTGGGTTCGTGAACACTCGTGTCCGTCGTGCGGGTTTGAAACGGACCGTGACCAGAACGCTGCGCTTGAGGTACAGCGTCTTGGGTTGTTAGAACTGGGAGTGGTTGAAGACGAATCGGGATTAGGTCAGGAACTGGCCGAATCAACGCCTGCTGAGACTGGCACCTCTGCGGGGTCACGCTCTAGCTCGTCTAGAGATGTGATTCCTGCAAGTGCCGTCGTTGACACAGGAAGCCCCACCCTCAAGGAGCGAACGGCGGTAGCCGTGAGTGAGTAGGGTGGGGTAGTTCACTTAGATGCGTTTGCGAGTCTATCTAACATATTTTCGAGTTCTTTTAAGTTCTGGATGACTTTTCTCTTTGATTCGTGGTCACTGATGTTCGGTGAAAGCTTGTCATCTGAGTGGAGCGCCTCAATGGTATTCTCTAGGTGATTAAAACGGTCTCTGCTTCCTCTTCTCTGTAACATTTGACTGGCTCGGTCATCAAACTCATAGAATCCTAGTTCATCAATCATATACTCCATACTGCGGAAGTTTCCTGCAATATTATCTAACACACCATAAACCGTATGTCTCCCCCCAGGCCCTAACACATCGTTACAAGAGCCGACATCTTCCTCACTCGCATTCTCATAGACATGTTTAGAATATTGCTTGAACGCTTGCTCATCTAGCTGGAATGAAGAGAGTATCTTTTCACGTTTTCGATTGGCTTCTGTATCCTCTCTACCTGATAGTTCTTCGATGAGATTCATCTGGTGCTCTACAAAAAGGTCAACGACGCGCATCTGTTCCTCTAAATTGCTACTCATACTATGCTATTCAAAACAAGAGACTAAATATTCTGCTATCTGTGAAGTGCCTCAGTCCAAAACTAGTACAAAATACATTTATAATTTATAAACTTGAGGATAGTATCGATAAGAAACTAATATACAAGTAACACAGTCAAATACTTATGATGAACGCCCAAATAATCACATATGAACAACAGTCATTGTGGATTCGACGGGTTATCCGACAACGAGAAAGCTCGAATCCTTGTCCTGCATGAAGATGGTGAGATAAGCAACTATGCAGCCCGAGTGATACTCGGTGATGAGGGGTTCACAGAAGCTCAAGAACTGGCTGACGCGACAGAAGATATTCTCTCTCAGGACACCGAGCGATACACCCGAGATGGAGAAGAAAAGCAATAGTCATTCGAACCACCTACAATACACTCTGAGTAAACTCCGTTACTAAAATCAACTCGACTCACAAAGACTGTAGAACGCCAACTACGAACCACGCCAATCCAAACAATGCTGTAGACAGTACAAGAGTACCAAGAGCATTCAATGTAGCAAGTTGTCGGTCACCATTACGCCACTGCTCAACTGTTTGCACGCTGAAAGAGGAGTATGTCGTGAAGGCTCCACAGAACCCAACGCCGAGCAAAAGAATGAGTTCTGTCGAGACGGACCCGAATAGAAGAAGTCCCAATCCAAAACTTCCAAAACTATTCACTACGAGCGTTCCCCAAGAGTAGTCAGCTGTATCCATGAGCTCTCCAATCATATATCTCGATATAGCACCGAGTGCACCGCCAAGACTGAGGAGTATTGCATCCTCCATCAGGAATCACCCCTCAATGATGTGCGGATTTGCTTAGTGACACCAACAACGTAAAGGCTCACACCGACGGCAGCGAATCCAAACGTATAGCTACTCAGTAGATACGCGGCGGCCAAATGTGGCTGAACAAGAAGGATGTCTGCTATGAAAGTGCTGTAGCTTGTGAATGAAGCACAGAACCCGATTCCGAATAGATAGTTGAGTTTCTCGGAGCTCATATCAGGAATGCCGTAGACAAGTAATCCAAGTAGAAAGCTACCTAAACTGTTTACAAGCAATGTCGTGAGGAGAGCCTCGCCAGCAATAGCTCCTACTGCGTAGCGAAGATTCACGCCAACAATTGCTCCAATTATAATGAGAGCAATTGGTGATGCTTGACTCTGACTCAATAACTTCACTACAATGTATTTGATTGAACAATTAGTTAAATCATCTGGTGTATAAGAATACCGATTTCGTTAGGCTTCACGCGTTCATCTGTTCTTGAACCATATTTTCAATGTCTTCTGGGAAGCACTCTAGTGTTCCGTAGGCCGTCGTGGTGTAGTTCTCATCATCAAACTCGTAGTTCGGAAACGCATCTTGTAGCGCGGCAGGAACGTGGAGATACCAGCCATCTATTATGAAGTTGGTGACGTTGACGACCTTGTCTACGTCCAAGATTCACTCGAAGGTACTGGACCTGAACTCTCACAAGAAGAATTCATCAACCGAGTTATAGAAGTAGTCGAAGAGCAAAAGCAACGGTCTGCCTGAATCATTTTCAGACGAGCAAAATACAAACCGCTATACTCATCGATAATTTTCAACGTGTTCTGCAGCAAGCTATAGGTCTACCGAACTTCCAAACTGTATGTCCACTCATTATCGTGGGTCGAGAAAGTCAAGAACCTCTATTGTGATGTCGTTCCATTCGGCGACTCGAATGTCATAGCCTCTATCATCGGGACAATAGAATATCTTCTCTTCATCAAGTCGGTTGAGAAATTCCTGTGCAATCGCATGGAGTTCCTCATCAGCGAGTTGCTTCTCCCCTTCTTTGAGTACAATCGACATTGCTGTCATTGTTCCGTGCGGATGGTCTGCTCCGTCATCTGAACGGATGTGACGTTCCTTTAGAACTGTGTCAGCATCAAACTCCTTGATGGCTATCTCTTCGATGCGAGCTTGCATAGCTCCAAATTCTGTCTTCAAGGAATCCATTTCATCATCCGACATGCCATACTTCTCTTCCGTACTTCGTGGCTCGCCGAATCGATTCTCATATGCTCGTTGTGGCCAGTGCGGACCAGGTGAGCTAAATTTTCTCATACACGGGATGACTATCACCCATATTAAATATCTACTGGTATGAAATGATAATTACATCATAAATTCATTCATCGAGAATACTCTCTTCCATATCGGGCGAAGATGTTATGCTGAGAAGTTCGATAAACAAGATTTATGTTAGTGAGAGATTCATTATAATCCAGCCCTAGTGAACAATGACCAAGTCAAATTTTGATACCAGTACAGACAGTACTGCACGGAAGAACGGATTGAAGAGATACGTGAACTATTAAGTTCAATACTTGTACTGCACCACGTTCTGACACTAAGTCAGAGTACGACGAACTCACCACTATCGTCCGAAAACTTGACCAAGATAGCAAGAGTGAAGAATGGACTGTATCCAGGTGATGGAAACTTCAGCTCGCGTACATATGCATCTCAACAAGCTTGACCAAGTGAATACGACAAACAACTGTCGTACGTAGAGAAAGTCGATGAGAGTCCTCTCACAGTGGCACAAGCCGTTGCTCTGGGGCAAGCAGATGCTGATTCGGGTCCAACGGGTGACTTCAACGCTACGCTGATGCAAGAGTATATAGAGAAAGCCATTGAGGTACAGCATTCGATTGTTTGACAGACGTTCTGCAGAAACGAGGCAAGAACCCAGGTGAAGACCAGGAGTATACAGAGTCCCCGATGCAGAACAGGTTTTAGAGGACCAAGCCGAAGAATTCCGAGCTCAGATAACAAGTGAGTGAACTACACGGGCCTCAAGAAATTCGTGTCAACTGCTAAGTAGAGTGAAGTAGTTTTCCATACCGAATAATGAAGTAAATTTTATATATGAATCATATAAAATAATACTATTGATTTATTATTCGGTGGCATGTTATTAATGGCTATCCTTTGTTTTGAGGGTGCAACCTTTTACCTGATAGGATTTAATTTATAAGCATGGTAAAGAAAGAAACCTTCGAGATAGAAGGGATGACTTGCGCGTCTTGCGCCACCACAATTGAGACAGAACTCAACAATCTTGAGGGTATGAAAGAGGCGAATGTGAATTTTGCGAACGACTCGGCTCGCGTAGAGTATACTGGCAAGCTTGATGAAGACGACATCATAACCACAATTAACAACAGTGGATATGATGTAGTATCAGAGGACCACTCCGATGAGACAGGAATCAACTACAAACGAGAGGCTATGAAAGCATGGGCAGCGACATCTCCGATTGTCGCGTTAATGGTAATCCAATGGCTAAACATTGGTGTATTAACAGACTTTCAAACATATCTTCTTTATCTCCTCTCCGCCGCTCCTGTTGTCTTATACTTTGGACGTTATACGCATAAATCAGCTCTTCAAGGCATAAGGCAAGGTCGATTTAATATGGATTCGCTCATATCCATTGGTACGCTTGCTGCATTTATCACTGGACTCATGGTATTCATTTATCCAATTGAAAACTATGCTGGTGTTGGAGCAATGATAATGGCTTCACATCTTGTTGGAACTCATTTAGAAGAAAAGGCAAAAGGTGAAGCCAGTTCTGCCGTTGAAGGCTTGTTATCGTTGCGTGCGCAGTCTGCAACGAAAATCACAGAGAACGGAGAGCATGAAACTGTGCCTGTTGAGAATTTAAGCGTCAAGGACAGGGTACTCGTACGACCTGGAGAGAAAATCCCTGTTGATGGTGTTGTTGTTGACGGTGAATCGTCTGTCAACGAATCTATGGTTACAGGAGAATCTGAACCTGTAACGAAACGAACCGATGATGAAGTAATTGGTGGGACTGTGAATCAAACAGGAGCTTTAACACTCAAAGTCACACAAGTTGGAGACGATACGTTCCTGTCACAAGTAGTTGAGCTTGTGAAGGAGGCTCAAGGGTCGAAGGTACCGATTCAATCTGTGACAGACCGAGTAACACATTACTTCGTTCCTGCTGTCTTGATAATTTCACTGTTCACATTTATCATCTGGCTGGCTGCCCCAGAATCAATGGCAGCAATTGCTAGCGTTGCAGAACCCATGCTTCCATGGGTTGAACTCGGATTCGAGCCGATGACGCTCGCATTATTTGCAACAATAGCAGTCCTGGTAATTGCGTGTCCTTGTGCACTCGGACTGGCAACACCGACAGCTCTAATGGTTGGGACAGGGAAAGCCGCTGAAAATGGAGTTCTCTACCAGAACGGTGAAGCAATTCAAACAATGACAGGCGTAGATACGGTCGTTCTTGATAAGACAGGAACACTTACAAAAGGTGAGCCATCTGTTCAGCAAATCCGTACAGAGGGGGACTTTACAGAGAATGAACTGTTACACTTCGCAGCATCTGCAGAAGTGCGAAGTGAGCACCACATTTCCCAGGCGATTGTCGAGGCTGCAGAACAACGTGATGTTCACGTTGACGAACCATCATCGTTTGAGAGCTACACTGGCAAGGGAATTACTGCAGAGATTGATGGACAAAAAGTTTCTGTCGGCAATGAATCGTTCATGGAGGAGTTAGATGCGACACTTCGATGGACAGACAAGGTAGAACAATTTGAGCAACGAGGGGAGACTGTGGTCTACGTCTCGGTTGATGGCCAAATAAAAGGGATAATCAGCGTCGCAGATGTGCTCAAAGAAACCTCACCATCAGCTGTTGAATCGCTTCAAGAGATGGGGATTGAAGTCTGGATGATTACAGGTGATAATCAGCGAACGGCGTCAGCTATTGCCGAAGATGTGGGCATTCAGAATGTTCTCGCAGAAGCTCTCCCACAGGAGAAGTTAGATAAAGTCAATGAACTACAAGATGGCGGTGAGATAGTCGCGATGGTTGGTGACGGGATTAATGATGCTCCTGCTCTCAAGAAGGCAAATGTTGGTATTGCTATTGGGACGGGGACAGATATTGCGATTGAATCGAGTGACGTGAACTTAGTCCGTGGTGACCTCACTGATATGGTAACTGCATTTAAGCTCTCAAACAGTATCTTTGGAAAGATAAAGCAGAATCTTGTCTGGGCTTTTATTTACAATCTCATTGCCATTCCTGTTGCCGTATTTGGATTGCTCCACCCGATTATCGCTGTTGTGGCGATGTTTGCGTCCAGCCTATCTGTAATCGGCAACTCACTGCTTCTCCGTCGGAACTGAACATATTCGCCCAAATTACTATTGTGTGAGAATCGTAATTAAACGTATAAGAATGGATACTAATTCTACAGGTATGAGAAACACGTCACGACGCAAACTCTTGGCAACAATAGGTATCGGAGCTGCAACAGGCTTAGCAGGATGTATTGGAGACGAGGGCACAGGAGAGCAAGCAATGCTCACGCTTTCCAGTACACCTATTCATCATCAGACGCCAACATGCGAGTGTTGTGAGGATTACGTCACGTATTTTGATGAGCGTGTTGAACCTGCGACGGACGTGAAAAACCATGACGACTTAGATGATGTGAAAAGGGAACACGATATTCCGACGGATATGGCGTCCTGCCACACTATAGAAATTGACGACTATTTCGTTGAAGGACATGTTCCTGTTCCATCGATTAAGAAACTTGTCGAAGAACAACCAGATGCAAAGGGAATTGCTGTGCCAGGAATGCCGCCAGAATCTTCAGGAATGAGTGGAATGGAACCTGTAGATGTCTACCTTATTCATCAAGATGGGTCAGAAGAGTTATTTGACTATGATGAGTACGTCGACGAGTTTGATGGAATCTGATTCTGTCAATTTGCAGACTAAGTCTCCGTCCTCAACGAAGCGAGGACGCAGTCCGAGCAGAGTGGGTAGCGTAACGTGGATGAGTTCACTATTTGAGTAGACTCTCTGCTATTTCTCCTGTGATACGTGCGACTCCGTTAAGAGCGTGGAGCATGCTGATGAGAATTATGATTCCTAATGGAAATGCGATTAGCGATTCAATCCATGTGTCAATTGTCCAGACTTCCCAGATGACAGATTCACCAATTGGCGACAGAATCATAGCGAGAGAGGTAAACCCTACAACTAAAACAAATAGTGGGAGTACAAAGGCCATCACACCTTTGATGGCGAGGAACCCGACTCCTTTCCACGTTGTATTGGAGAGTATCAGTTCCCGAAACGCATCTATCCAACCTTGAGAGAATGGATTCACACTCTGTGAAGGTGATGGGATGTCTGTTCCAAGAAGTTCGTTTGTTAATCGTCGTTCGAATTCTGCTGCGCCCCGAGCGCCCGCAATGAGAAGGATGAGGAGTGGAATACCAATTATTGTGAGTGCGATAATAATCGCAGCGAAGGACCCAAAGAAGACACCTATGAAGTATATACCTCCAATGATACTTGTGATGAAAAGATAGAGTAGATTTTGGTACGTCTGACGGTCTGAAATGACGCTAAGGAACTCTGTTATGTGGGATTGAATCGCCCGTATATGCTCTTCTGATACCATGTTACAGTATTCAGTAGTATAGTACAAAGTTTTTATGTATTCGTATTTATATCGATGAATTCGAAAAGTAGAGAGTAAAATTTTTGTGTTCTATGAAACACAAATAACAACTAAAAGTGACTATAAGATTAGAAATCAACTATATGCAGGTCTGTACCATTAAAATCAATCATATCTGGCACTACACTTGGCTTGTTAAATGCTGTTGGTTCAATATAATAAAATCTATTATTCTGATACTCTATGTATGAAGCATTCTCATATCTAAAGCTATTCGGTGATACTCCAACAGCAAGATGCCCTCCATCTCCAACATTAACAGCATCAGGAGAATAACTAAGAAGCGCAACATCACAATCTATGGAACTTTCTAAGAGTGCCGTTGAAAGAAGTATAGTTGTATCAACACAGTCGCCCTTGGCATCAACTAATGTTTCAGCAACATACCGTGAATAGTCTGTAAAACCTGTACTGATTGGGTCTAAAGCGTAGGGGAGACTCTGAACAAATGTGGATATAAACTCGATTTTTTGCTTATCAGTAGTAAGTCCATGAAATTCAGATATATCATCTAAAATTTGAGCTACTTGTGATGCTATCCCATCTTCAATAGATTCTGTCACGTAGTGAACTCTGTCAGAAGGTGGTTCTGGATGCGTAGGTCTATCTACATTCTTCCATCGAGAATAGATTCTCTTCGGGATATAAAAGGGAACTTCTGTGAAAATATCATAAAATCCTGTCGGCGTGGAACTTTCAAACGATACTATATATCCACCTTCTACATTTTGTACATTGTAAGTTCCATTTTCAGGATGATTATCTTCCGTAGTTAAATCCTCATAATTAATAGCGTCTGTTTCTCTACTGTATTCACTATTATATGTATTTATACCTTCTTTAGTGACTTCGATAGGGTTTGTTGCACCAAACTGAGCTGTTCTTGCCATAGAACTTGAAAAATCAGTATCAGATAAAATTTCCTTTGAAAAATACAGAGCAGTTGAAATGTTGTCACCTACTACATTCTCTGTATAATCAATATCTACGGAAAAGACTTGCTCATCAGTTATAGATGACGGATAGAATAGGTTTTTCTCATATCCCTGGCCAACAATCTGTCCATCAGGATACCGTTTTGTGAATGCTTGAATAGTATAATTTTCATTTTCATCTAAAAGATTCAAAATTTCGCATTGCTCTCTCACTGTTACATCTACAGAGTCAAAGGTATATGACTTAACGCTGGAGAGTACTCTTCCGAATCCTGTTGATGTATCGATAAATGGATGTTCGTCAGCATATATCCGTTGGTTTCTAGCATCTTCGTTTAGGTCATTTGGGCCACCTATTTGTTCAGTTCCGTGATTCGGAGGTTCGGGTTCTGAGACATTTATATCATTATCTGAGGTATTATCATTACTGTTTTCTGTATCTATACAGCCAGCTAACCCTATTGTCCCACCCGCTCCAATCCATTTTATATATTTTCTTCTATTCATATTAATCACCATTTAGAACATATATTCCGACTCTAGTTCATATAGACCTCTAGCTTCCTCATTATTCTTGAATTCTTCAAATGGTATGTAGACAGCTTGTTCGATTCTACCTTCTAGTTGGGCTTCATCATAGTTTTCCGTAAATTCCATCTGTTCTTCAAATGTACTTGGTGGATGTACATCGTGCAGCGTAACAACAATTGTATATACCACATCCTCTTCATCTGTTCGTATCACCTCTTGATAATTCTCTACACCGAAGTTACTATAATCTGGAATATGATTAAAATCGGATAATGATGCAGGGTCGTCTAATAGTTCGCTTTCAACATCTTCAGGAATAATATATACATCAACTTCCTTATCAGCGTCGATTATAATTTCAAATGAATCTTGTTCTGTATATGTCTCTTCCATGATTGATGATGATATTATAGATGTCGTATGGAACCCAAATGTAGTTTCCGTCTCATTTTGGCTTACCATACCTATACCCTTTTCAAATGTTTTGTGATTCCTAAAATCATCCTCTGGATAGTCGTCGTTATCTTCCCAGGATTCATAAAGTTCTTCCTCTGAATCTCCTGTATTCTCATCAGAGTTCCCAGTGTTTTCTGGAGTTATACATCCAGCCAAAGCAGGTATTGTTACAGCTAAGAATTTTCTCCTCTTCATATATTTACATGTATCTAGTAGCTTATTTTTCTATCGCTATTCGATTGGTGAATATACTCCGATTGGGTTACTGTCATAAAATTGTTATCTTCTCAGTGTTACTCAGAACACAACGAGATTATGGCGCTCCAGTGAAAATCGTGGTCTATACATCTGGATATATAAATAGATATGCACACTACCGATTCCACGGTGGTTTTTGTGACCAGTAGTCGTCTTGCGAGTCTGGACTTAGTACTCCACATTCGGAACAGTATTCGATATGTTCGTGTCCAGGGACGCGCTTTGTTTCTGGATGCGGGCAAAGGGTGATGGGTGTCTGAGCTATCGCTGTATCACTGTGAGAACATCCGCCGTTCTTGCAGGATTGAATCATGCCTCGATACACGTATTCACCATCATCTGTTTTCTCACGCTTCGGTGCGATTGATACCGTTGACTCACCACATCCAGGGCAGTTGATTGTTGGGGCTCCCATGATAGCATATATTTCGACAGATGGGCAAATATCTTGTGAGGATAACGTATCCACTCGTGAATTACCTCTCTCCCAACTCGCTCCCTCTGCGTTGCTCTGTTCGCTCCTTGAGGCTAGGGCATTCTAGCCTGGTTACTGGTAAACACTATTGATGCATATACGAAAGCAGAATAGTGAATTACCTGGTGTCATGACAGAGTTATTTTCCAGTCCTGCTGGTAAAGAAGATGGAATATGAGCGATTGTGACGATGGATAGTGTCTCAGGGCGAGCCCTGTGGTGATTTACCTTACAAGAACCGTCGCTCAACAGTCTTCGCAGCTCGCAACTCTGATGCTTCTCCTTCATCTAATGACTCATAGTTCTCCTGAATCCAGTCCTCTACAGCTGACCCTACAATATGTAACAATACACCAAAAAATCGACCATCGTTATTTACGGTGATAACTCTCATAGATTGTATAGTAGAAACATGAGAGGGGTACCCTCGTCTCTCCAATTCCTCGTCAACTTCTTTGAACACATACGATACTGCTTCTGTCGGTAAGTCTGAAGATAACTCAATCTCGTTCATATCTTAATACATATATTGACCCATATAGCTCTTTATAATCAAATTATCGTGGTGTGTCGATACAAACAAGCTATAGTCCACAACTCGACTCCAGGGCTGGACTATCACGCCGTGACTCTATGATGAATCTTTTCATCTCGCTGAAGACCAAATAATGTAGGAGATATATAATATCCAATACAAGCCTGTTTATTCAGAAGTCATCTCGGTCTGGTTCTTCGAGAAATGGACCTTCTACGCGCCCGTGAGTATTGATGACGTAGTAGACTGTGAACTGCTGGTATTTCATCGACTTCTTGTCGTCAAGAGGTTGCGGAATATTTTCAACATCTTCTTTATCAACATGTCGTTCCCCGAAGTAGCTCGCACAGAAGTCATCCCATAGTTTGAAGCGGTCATCATACACCTCAGATGAAAACACTATCGGAAGGTCGTCAGTGTCAATTGAATACTTTGGTTCTAAATCCCATGAATCCTCAGAGCCACAATCAGGACACTTTAGAGTCTTCTCCTCATTAACCGTACTACACGTACTACAGACGACGACAGTTTCCATATATTATATTCCATTTGAACCAAGTAAAACGTTATGATTTGAGTTTTCTGTCCTCACACTTTCATGGTGTCTGCAGTATATTTGTTGGCATACTGCGTTACTATGACATCAGATTCTTAGCCTGCGATACGGCCATCTCAAGCGTCTCATGCTACCCAACTCTATTACCTGGGTTCGGGTTAATACTGCCATCTTGCAATTGGTATCCGACATTAACATTTGAATTTCTCAGCCCGCTGGTGAACTACTCCGCCCTACTCACTCGCAGCTATCGCCGCTCGTTCCTTGAGGGTGGGGCTTCCTGCGTCAACGACGGCACTTGCAGAAACCACTTCTCGTTAATTTATTTTATTTAGAACTTCTTTTGCACAATCTATCTCAGTATATGGTTCGACAACAGGTTTAGGGACACCGAGTAAATCACATTGTTCTGTAACAGTACGTGCTTCGATTTTCTGATGGCATCGGTGACACAAGGGAATGAGATTCGTATAGTGATTTGCTATCGTTTTATTATTAAATTTCTTAAATGGGACTATGTGATGTATAGAAATATCTTTCCCACACCGTTCCTCATTTTCCTTTCGAGAAATTCCGCAACAGTGGCATTGTTCGCCATGTTCTTCAAAAACAGATTGGCGTATATTACTCCAGTTTGGTCCATAATTATTCCTCTTTGGGTTACTTTTCTGCCATCCGTCTCCTGTATTATAACATTTCAATCCAGCTTTTTCCTTAGCTTCGTTAAATGAGCCAAGACGTTTCACGATTACATAGTACGATGGGGAAATATCTAGGTCTCGATACTCTGATTGGGTAGGAGAGCGACCAAGCAAATCTGCAGCTTCTCGGAGTCCAGATATACAGTCATCGATAGAGTATTCGGGTTCGGCTGTTGCTGGTCTGCTGGTGTTCGGTTCATATCCTGCTGCTCGAATAGCGTTATTAAACCGACCAAACAATCGTTTGATTACTTTTCGAGAGGGTGATAGACCCAGTTCATCATAGTCTCGAATTCCTGGTGCATACCCTAGAATATCCACAGCTTCTTGAATCGCTTCAATACAGTCCTGTTTGTTGTACTGTCCTCGACTCGGATGTGTCGGGAGTCCAGCAGCCTCTTTTGCATTTGACCATCGACCAAAGATTTTCAATATAGTTTTGGAACTTGGAAGTACGTCTAAGCTCTCATATGTCCCCTTACCAAGATAACCCTGATGTTCTTCTTTTGCCTGAAGGATACCATAGATACACTCTCTTTCCTCTTGCGTGTAGCTCTGATATTCATCAGATTCGCGGTCAAATGTAGGACTATATCTGTTAGCTGATTCTCCCGTTGTAGACACAGTCGGGCTGTTAGACTATATCTATTTAAATCTGTTGTATACAGATTCTACTGTTGTGTACAAGGTAGTTATGTGGAGTCCAAGTGCTAAAACGAATCGGATACTACAATCTAATCATCGGCTATGATAGAGTTCGAGTGCACGGATAGCTTCTTTCCGAAGTCTCCATTTTGTCCAGTTCTCCTTATTCCGACCAACGTTTTCAACGAA
>LFCJ01001075.1_pt1 | contig 18416 bp, 24 predicted proteins | sample 643141 | NCBI WGS metagenome assembly LFCJ01 (sample SAMN03766243, study PRJNA286221) | soda lake metagenome | biome: soda lake; feature: Kulunda steppe; material: water; isolation source: sample B1-Br-g2 brine of Lake Bitter-1 | place: Russia: Kulunda steppe | collected 2010-07
ATCGATCTTCCGATAGAAGATGTCCTCAATCGTCGTAATCGTGTTTGAACTCATATTAGATCACCCGGGCGCGGTAGTATGCTCCCTCTGTTTTGTCGAGGAATTTTAAACTCTTGTCATCTTTGACAGCCGGATAGAATACCACGAATGGCGTCTCGATCTCGTTCTCCAACTGCATGAGAATCGATGAAATCCCTGCAAAGGGATACAAGATACCGGTTCGGTATACGACTGCGGTGTCGACATCGCCGATCCGATCTTTGATTGTTTCTGCGATGAGTCCCTGTTCATCGGTTCGGCCACCGAGAAGTACGGAAGAGAGTCCCTCGCGTAACTCTCCTTCATTCGCTTGCTCTTTTTCGATCACGGCATCGAGAATTCGTTCTTCCTCGAGGAGGGAAAAGACGAGGTCACGCATATCGATGAGATCGACTGATTGCCCTCGGTTTCGGAGTTTTTTCACGTATGCATCAACTGTCTCTTCGACGGAGAGCTCATCTTTTGGGTCGTACGTGAAGACAATGAATGGTACACCTGTCCGTCGGCCAATCCGTTCACGGTTGTCTATCGTAAGCGACTCGAGTTCCTCCATTCGCGATTGTACATTACTCGAAGTCATCGATAACCTCGTTAATGTCGTTGAATATCGGTTCAATCCGTTCGGTGCTGCCTCGTTTTTCGTAACGGACGTATCGTGGACTGATTCCTTGCAGTCTCCGTCGCACCTCGTCTTCGTCAAAGAGAAAGAGTCGCCAATCGGGATGTGAAATGAGCTCGTCGACAGTTTCAGCATCGCTTCCGTACAGTCGATAGCAAACGTACGCGATCGCTTCATCTGGCACGTAGAACACCGCAAACTCTTTTTCCTGTCTCCCTTTCAATAGCCCAAAGTTCTTGAGGGAACTCAGATACTTCGTACTCGCTTCTTCGAGTGTACTCTGCGACCAGTCCTGTATCTCGGGATGATTCTCCCCTAACTCAGTGATGTACGTCCGGATTTCGGGCGCTTGAATAAGGAGTGCTCCTGATGTATATTTCGCATACAGGAAGTCAATTGTCAAACGATGTATGAGACTATTCTGGGAAAATTCGTAATAGAGAACCCACTCTTTGACGGAATCGTCGATGTCTGAAGCAAGTACGCGCATCAACGGCGTTTCGACGTACTCGTCTTCGCGAGGGATATACCGACGAGCAATCTCACGAAAGACATCTCTCCGATACTTGTGGGTATCCTTGTTCAGAATGTTCTCTTCGATCACACGCTCTTTGACAGCGTCGAACGATTCGTGTTCAACATATTCCTCGAGAACGCGCTTCGTTTCCTCAATGTACGTCGTGTTGTGTGCTATCCACGAATCGTACTCCACGTCGTCCGGATCTACTGGTTGTTTCATCATCGGTCGATGGTGTAGTATGGTACTCGGAGGGTGGCTGCAGTCGACTGACCATATGCGAGAACACACCGACGGGCAACGTCCCGGAGCGTGTTTCGTGATTTCAGGTCTGTTTCGTCGTTAACCTCGCCGAGCAGTATCGTCGAGTCTGTTGTCGACGAAATTGGATCGACGCCGCTGACAAGGCGCTCCGACCAACTGGGCTCTTCAATCGTCTTCGAAAGCGATTCGAGTACCTGGAACGACCTCTCTTCATCTATTACCCCCTCGAGTTCGGCGTCGATCTGCGACTCAGCTGTCGGCCCAAGATAGAAGAGAGAAAGCGAATCTTCGGGAACGTGATCTTGCTCCACCTTTCGACCGATGCGCTGTGCAAGTTCAATACGAGACCTCGTTGCCGTCTTGGGCGTTACCTCTTCGAGTCGGTCAAGACCAGTCTCGGTCAATACAATAGAATCCCACCAGCCATTGTTGCCGTCTTCCCCCAATCGTTCGATGAGGAGTCGATACGAGAGGACTTCACGTGCTAACGCATCCTCTACACCGAGTGATTCCAACTCGTCTTGAACAGTCGTGAGAGTCTCATCGAGTGATTTGCTTGACATACCGTGCCGATTGGTGACCAACCCTATAGTATTCACGTGTCTTGGTTCCACAAACAGTATTGATCTAATTATTTGTTGGTGTCTCGAGACCCCGAGCACAGCGACTTACTTATCTAGCGACGCACAATCTGTTTGTAGAGGAGCAGAACTCCCGCCCACCATGGAATTCGAAGAACAAATCTGCTCGCTGGAAGAACGGTATGGCATCTCCAAGAGTGAGCGGACTCGAGAACTCGGTCGCACCGTCGCCCAGCTGCGGAATTAACGCTCGAGTTGTAGAGACCAATCCAGTCGAGAACCGTCGTCGGTGATTTTGCTATTCACTGGGACCACGCTCCGGAACCTCGTGTTCGTTCAGTTCATACAGGCCGTGACCCAGTGGCTCGACGATGTCGTCTTGCTTGAGCCGACCCAGCCGTTCACGGACGTACTGTGCAGAGTATCCAGTCTTTTCAGCGATGAACGGTGCATTCGCGCGACCTCCGAGTAATACATCTACGATCGACCAGTCAGCATCGCGCATATCTTCAGCGTCCATGAGTGGTTGTGCTGTACTCATCTCAACCCGATAAGTTATCGCCAATCAACTAAAACCTATGGGCAATAACCTATGACCAATAGGTTTAATGTACTGTCGCATAGAGTAGTTACTGAGCACGGGAGCCGGTCCGAAAATGGCCGCGGGTGTTGGAGCACCCTTGACCGTGCTGGAGAACCAGCGTATGAGTGTTCAAATACGAACTGACGAAACGGTTTCGGATGTACAGACCAAGGACATCGTCCTCGAGCGACCAAACTACCAGTACGGCTATCTCGGCTGCGACGGTGAAGGCTACTACCATCACGTCGACAAGGTCACGAACACGATCTACGTCACCGACGAGCCATACGAACGGACGCTCCCGGCCGGCGCTGCAATCTACCGCATCACCGTCCGTGGAGACGTCAACCACATCGAGAACCTCGACAGCCACGACGACAAGGACCTGAGCGACTGGGTGGCCTACATCGATGCAAAACGTGGCTGGGCTGAACGCCCGAAAGACATCACGGCGGCTCTTCAACGTGCACTCGCTGGCGCTTTCCGAAGTAATATTCTCGAGGGTGCGCACCAATGACGAACAGCCCCAGCGACGACGTCCACCCCGCCGATCTCGAGACAGCCGCCGAAACCACACCCACGAGTAGAACTATCGCCTCGAGCACGCTCACAGACCTCGAGGTTGTCTTCGAATATACGTCGATCACCGGTCGTCGACGTCGCGTCACCATCATCCCTGATACCGGTGGTGAAGCCTGGCGGATCGAACACGAACGTCGTGCAGGCAAGTGGCGAGAAACTGGCCGTGAACCAATTACTGAGTTCGACCTCCACATGCGAGGACAACTCGAGGAACACAACGTCCGTGAGGTTGACCCATATCCACGAAGCCAGTCCGCCGTTCCCGATGGCGGCAACGTACGTAAGGCGTTTCTCACTGACCAGGCCCACTACTGCGATATCTGCTCGAGGCCGTTCGACTCGGTCGACGACCTCGCGAACCACGACTGTCGGCGTCACCCCGAAAGTGGCTAGCTGACACCATCTCGGGATCGCGTTGACCATCCAGTGCAGTAGATCACGACCGCTCCTCGCCGATTGAGTTGAGGGGCCTACCCCCAGTCCCTAATCGAGCCGACGTCAGTCGTCCGGTCCACAGAGACCTGACGACAACGTCGGTGATGACCCACTGCAGATCCTCGAGGCGGCTCTCGAGTCTTCGGTCTACTGCCCGCAGCCGCGTTTCCGACTCAGATCACCAGCCAGCACCAGCTCCGTCACCCAACCATACCACCGAACCCAGACACCACATGAGCACAAACTCAGACTATCCCACACCGAATGCACAGACACTCCGGACACTCGCCGACGAACTCGAGGCGCTTCGCGATCGCGTCAGTACCCTCGAGTCCGGACTCACCCGAAAAGACGAGCGCATTGACCATCTCGAGACCGCCCTCGAGGAGACCCGACTGGAAAACGAACAGCTTGAGGAACGCCTCGAGGCCCTTGAGGAAACCCAGACACCCATCGAGGCACGATTGGACGCTCACGAGAAGAAACTCAACGCAAACAAAGACCGCGTCGGCGAACTCCAGGCACGCGAACTCGAGAAGGGTGCGCATCTCCTCGAGGATCACGTCGACGAAGGCGAGATCGACGTCGTGGATGGCCGCCTCGAGCGTATCCGCAAAGACGACGGGCGACGCTACTTCCGCCTTCCCGAGAGTGACGACCCACTCGAACGTGGTGGGAACGTCGCTCTCTCACACGCGGACTTGCTCCCGATTCAGCAACTCGCGAAGATGGACGAGGACATGCTCCGTGCAACGACGTCTTCACTGCCGTCACGACTCGCTGTGAAGCTCTGGAAGGCGCGTGTCGATTCAACAGTTGGAGACAACCCCTGGCGGAAAGGGAGTGTTGGCGTTCGAGAGTACGTCACTGCCGGGAATATGAAACACTGGATCCGTCGTCAAGAAAAGGGCGTCAGTGATTCCTACGCAAAGAAGTTGGTCTCTCGGACGATTGACGCGTTGCTCGAGCTTTCGAAGAGCCGGTTAGCTGTGAAAAAGAGGCGGCAGCGAAAGAATGGCCTCGAGTACACCGAGCGCCGTGTTCTGCTGATGGATGACGCCGATATTCCTGGTGAGAGCCTCGAGTCCGGAGACACCTGACGTCCACACTCGAGGGTGTCCCCCGGCTACTACACAACCCCTGAGAAGGCTTCCACTCTGTATACGTAACTAACATCCAGCGTAAGAGCGGTTGTATACAGTGTGCGGCTACTAGGCAGTACGTCACTCGATCGGTCGTCGTCGGTACAAAACGAGTGACCGATCGATGGGTATGCCTGAAGACACCAGATGTCACCGGAGCCTTAGTCATTCAATGTATTGGCTTACCGGTGGGAAGTTTTTGCGCTCTTCCGGTCACTGGTGGTACTGGTGAAATTGCACGGCAATCAGAGGCCGCATTCCAATGCGAAGAGAGACTCCTATCGATAATGAGACTTCGGGCGATGGAAATGGTCGTGATGTTACCGGGATGATCGCAATCAATGGCACCAAAGCGATCGATGATCTTGCTGTGTGCTAGAGAAGTTCTCTATAGCGGTCGCCGCAAACGTATCCTAGACCGCAGGGTTATCTCGAATAGAATCCCCTTAGTGGGTGTCCCCAGGGTGACAGCGCTAAAAAATCACAGAGGCGGGTGGGTCGATTCATGCGATTCCACTCTAAGGTCATGTTTTACCCGAAACAGTACGAGTGCCTCCCACAAAACTGGATATTAATTGTTTGAAAGGAACTTTGATTATTCACCAAGCCGAGTTGTTAATTGATGGATATGGAGGTAACTCCCGAAAATACATTTGCCGGACTCTGCGCATTGTTAATAGTGGTTACAGCCGGTCCAGCGATCTCTAGCGCAAAGTCTGAGGCAGTCTGGTCACTTCTTCACACAGCGATTTTTGATGTTAGTGGATTGGCCCCAAGAATGGTAGTTATTTGGACTGCTGTTATCGTACTTTTTGCTGTGCCTGGATACCTTGCTCTAGCGAAAATTCCATTTGAGAACGCGAGATGACTTTTGCAGATACACCCAAGGGGTTCTATGCCTGGAGTTTGCACGATTCAATCTCTTAGACAAATGATACACTCTGAAAAGGGAAAACCACCGCGATTCTCAACACTCGTGGCTAAGTCCAAGGTCCCAAACTAACCGCCATCATTCCGCCTTCTCTTCTTTCAACTGTGAAGATCTACGAATACTTGCTTAACTCATCAGGTACTTGCTTCAATTATGTCTGTGAATATCCAGTCAAGCCACAGTAGATCTACTGCTGTGAAGGTGCTAATTAGTATTAAAACTCCAAATGTTATGTAATAGATAAACAGATCTGTTTTAAACTGTTGTTTCATATCATCACCTCCGTCTGCCTTTTTAATCTCTCGGAGTACATTTTCCTCGATTCGATTTTCATACATCGAATAATATTGTTGCCGACCTTCCTCAATTGATTGGAATTGTTTACTCAGACTATATGTTGCTCTCAGACCTAGTCCTAAATAAATAATAACAGGAATCAAAGAGAGACCCAGAGCAAGTTGGATAGTAGTAATCTCTGTTAACTGGATTGCGATACCTACCCAGATGATAGCAGTAAACGCAAAAACTCTAAAAAGATCCTGACTAAGGTTATTTGCTAGACTTCTACGTATGTCTGCCATTTCTCTATGTGTTTCAAAAATATAATTACTAACATCTTGTTGGACTCCAACAAATTCTTCAATGCTATCGCTGATATAGAACCGGAAATTTGACTTAGAACTCTCCGCGATTTCATCAATTTCTTTTATAGCACTTGCAATAGTTGTTGAGTAAAGCGTGACAATATTTCTAAATACCGTCATTCTGTCGGTGGTTCTGTCACTGTATATCCACTCAAATACCTCAACGAACTCTCCGATATAATCTTGCTCAAGTTTAATTGGTGTGGTATCTATGTCGCTTTCCTCTAAGAGGATCTCATCCCCTTCATTATGGATTGCAATTGTCGACTCAATAGTCCTACGGCCATTGATTCGAATCTGCCATCTATCTTCTCTTTTACGGGCTATATTTGCAACGCCTATAATACAGAACATTAGCTGATGAGGTATCAATGTCTTTGTTAAATATTCGCTGAATTCAGCGCTATCATTAGCGTCTACAGATAGATATCCTGGAGGTAGATAATGTTCTTCAAAATAATCAATAGCACATTCTCGTCGTATTTTCTCTAACTACTTATCATAGATTGATGTCCTATTGAGGAACTTGCGTAATAGCCGATTGTCGATTTGTGATGGAGGAAAGAATCCTATGCTACTCCCGTAAACAGGTTGATCCAATTCTCTAACAACGAATAGTCGTTTCGCGTCATTAGCATAATAGAAATCTTTCACTTCAGAGAGATCTAATTCTTCAGAATCTAGTTTGAGACCTTCCTCAGTGAAATAATAGCTTATACGAACATTCTTGTCAATTTTATATTCAAGATATCTATCCACTGATTCCGCTGGGATATCATACCGAAGATCGCCATTCACCTCAGCTGCTTCAAGAAGGTCCGCAAGTGAGACTTGTAGGTCATCAATGGATGTGATCCGATTATCCCGAAGAACCTCAATTCCTAATCTAGCATCCTCCTCAGAAAATAAACGATCGGGAGGGAGATCAGAGTCTGAATTCCGTTGAGCAATGATGTTTCCGTTACTCTCCCAGATTATTGTGTAATCAAATGCATTATGTTCATATTGCAGATTCACAATCAAATTCCTTCCGCTAAAATACTGTCTCAACGAGTCAATGTCTAAAATAATATCTTTAATTTCCTGTTCTGTGAGAGACTGTTGCCGTACTTTAAGAATTCTACCAGATACCTCTGTATCCCATCGATCAATAAATTCGTCAAATATCTCTTCTAACTCAGACAGCATTATCTGTCAAGAACATCTGTTGTGAGATCACTCCCAGATATGCGAATCTCCACTTCATTGTCTCCCTCTTCTTTATGGACTCTGTCCTCAGCCGTAGACGGGAATTTAACGTTTATTTCACCATCAATTTCGTATTTTACTTGACTCGGTAAATTGTCGGTATCGATGGCAATTGTATTTGGATTATCAACGTTTAGCCTACCCGCGATCTCTTCCCCGGTCACTTCACGACCTACGATTTCCGTAGCAATATCGGTTATGTCACCTATTCCGACAATTCCACTTTCGGTTCTATCTGCTAGTTGTCTGAACGTATTTGTGTCCTCGCCATCTGCACTTTGTCCCGTATGTCCCTTTTTTATTTGGCTAATAGCTTCGAAAACACTCTTTGCTTGTTCGAGTGAACTATCCACAACATGGCATTCAAGAAACTCGTGAAAATAATCAGAGACAGTCCCATCTTGGTAGAATTTTACATCGCCATTAAGTCTATATCCTTCAGTTTGAATAACTGGATAGATGAGTCCCTTTTGTAATTCATTCGGTTCGGGAAAAATATCTTCGAGATCGATCCCTTCTAACGTTCGATCCTCACCCAAACGAATCCGCTCCTCCTCTACTAGATCGAGCTTTAATATGGAGACTATCTAATGTTCATTATCATCCAGAATTGCTTCTCCACTTACCGTCGCCTGGATCAAAAACAGGACTCCATCATTAGCTCTTGGATGAATACTCGAATTCAATTCCTCTGATAGATTTTTAGCTGATTGCTCAAAACGTGAGGGATCACTAACGAAATCGGTGTTTCTTAAAACATTTAGCCATTCCTGCGGCGATGTATCTGGATTGACGAACTCACCAGTAGTCACGTATGATATGTCCTTTTTAAGGATCACTTCCTGTATATAACGTTCAAACAGTTGTAAATTCCCATCAATGCTTCCACCGGCAGTCTCTTGCCACTGATCACTATTATCGAGGTTTGGGGAGACAGGGGAATATGACATAGAGTGTATAGTGATATTCATCGCTCATCAGAAGATTAGATCTTTGATATATAAATTTTCCCAACAATATATGACACTCTCGAGCACGTTGAGACAATTCTCGAAGTAAGAGTGTCTCCCTGTCCTCATGGGGTTGCGCGTTAAGAAGTTTGATTTCCTGTATATGAACACGAACTCGAGTTATCTATGTTCACATCCACCGATTACCACTGATATGGGGAACAACGATCGAACTGTCCAAAGTACAAATCAAATCCAATCGGAGCTAACTGCTATCCACCACAATAAGGGTGATCGTGTTCACGAACCCGTTCAGGCAGATTATTTAAGAAACTTCGACACGGGTCTACCAACCTCCGAAAAATCGTTTTCAGCTGTACCGACTCTCAGACTCAAGAGCTTCTGGATCGGTCCAATCGAAAAGCGTTGTTTCGGTACTGGATTCTAACTCTCGTTCGAGGGTCCGTGGATTTGGCGCGGGGAACGTTACAACGGGATCGGTCTGTGATACCGTCGCAACGATCTCTCCGAGCTCATCAAAGAGCTTCGGGCTATCGCATCCAGTAATCGTACACCAGCCTCTCGTTCGGGTAATCGCAACGAACGCCTCATTACGTCGCTGCGTGATGTTTCCTCGCCGATCGTCGTTTGCAACATTATCGATGTGCGTGACGTAGACCATGGCAGCCTCGTTCCCCTTTGCCCGGTTGACACCTGCGATCGTAACGTTGCCTGGATTCGTGAACGAAGTTCCCTTGTGCTCGGTGCTAGATTTTGCGGAATCTTTCCAGACGCAGTGAACACCGACGTCATGATCCTCGAGCACGTCTGCGATTTCTGCCCCCTCAGTTCGGATACTGTCTCCGATCGGCACGACGAGTATCTCGTGGGGTTCGAGACCACGCGCATCGATATCTTCCAGAACTTGCGTTGCGATCCATTCTCGTTCTGCTTTACGGGTGTTATGTTCTTCGAAACGCACGAACGGACGTGCTTCCTGTAGGTCGTTCAGTGGATGCGGAGAATATTCTATTGGGCGAGTGAGTTCGATCGGTTGACCAACCTTTCGGAAGTCACCTGAAACAACCTTGTAACCAATATTCTGCCATCCCTCTTTGTTTGTGATCGCTTGAATCGCATCACCGTCGCGTTTCAAGCCCATACCGAAGACGTGAGCAGTCATTAGAACAGATCGAGGGGTTCGATACGCCTGTCGCATGATCTGGCTTTTTTGAATCCCGCCTTCGTACGTCCCTCGGAGATCGACGATTGGATCGCCGTTGTCGTCAGTTCCGAAGATCTTCGTCGGTTCTGGGATCGATAGTGAACTAAGATCTTGTGCCTCATCGTATGCCCAGATGAGACGTTTTGGTGGTTTCAACGCGGCTCTACAAAGACGGTAAAAGTACTTGTCAAAATCTTGGGCCTCGTCGATCAGAATTGCATCGTACAGTTGTGGGATTGTTTCTGTCTCGAGGAGTTCTTCACAACAAGCATCAAGGAGTTCTGGTGGACTTCCTCCATCAGAGATCTCTTTGGCATCGAAGGGTGTCCGGTGCTTGCGACCGACCTCGAGACAGAGATTGTAGTACATTCCGGGGAGTGTCGTTTTGCCACCCCAGCCATGAACTAAATGGATCTTGTCCCAATCGGGTTCACTCTCAGCAAACTGCCAGTAAAACGTCTCAACGAGCTCTGTGAGGTGTTGGTAGAGTGTTTTCGTGAAGAACGTGATTGCGATGTCCCACTCTGGATGGCGAAGATGCATCCGGGCAGCCTTCATCGCGATGAGCACTGTCTTTCCTGAGCCAGCGATGCCGCGGATTTGTTGCGGGCCAGGTGGAATCTGGATCCCGATTTCTTCTTGTTTTTTGTCTAGACCCCGCAGCCCCTTCTGGACACGCTCGTACAGCGCCCCTTTATTGGCAGTGCTGGTTACTGGGGGCGTGTAGTCGTCAGTAATCGCATGCCCCCCACTGAGAATCGATCGTCCGTCAGCATACTCCTCCTCCGTGAGTGATCGCCGAATACTAATATCGTTGAGTCGACGACGGAGCGCTTTGGGTGACAGCTCATCAGCCGTAATGACCTTCGGCGTCGACGGGAGTTCGTGGAACCCACGTGCTTCCCACTCTTTGCGTGTGATATTTGGCAGGGCGACAAACTGGTTCGATGGGACGACGACCTCGCCGTATTCGTTGACCAACGACGTATCTCCACGGTTGAAATATGACCGGAGGTGCATCGCCTGCTGGCGAGCCTGACCGAGCGGTGTCGATTGGTTTTGTCCCATTCCCTGAAGATACCACGTGTACCCATCGATACGATCGATATGCCCGATCTGGTACCCCTTACATTCGATGACCAGTAGTCCGAGGTCTTGGTGAAACAAAACGAAGTCCGGTTCCTGATCGAATTGTCCGCTTGTTTTGTCGATAATGGGATACTTGTAGTATGCTATACCAGTGTCGTCTGGCCCAAGCGCCTGTTTGAGCCCTTCCCAAACTTCCTGTTCAGCGTGTTCCCCCGCTTCATCAGAAGGATCCAAAGAGGCGATAAATTCCATCTGATTGGATACTCACGTGAGTCGTCAGTTATAGTCTTCTATCGGTATTTACTCCTAAACGTGCACCGAGTACAACCGGGAATGGGATGATTCCGAAGGAGGGGGAGGGGTGTATGACAGTTATTAGCTACTGATAGCTGTATACCAACCCATGCCAAAGCGTATCCAGTTTAACAACTGGGAAACAGTAGTCGACGAATTGCGCCAGTTTGGGAAGACCGGAGACGTGACTACCAAAGACGATTGGATCCGGATCGACTTCGGATCGGCACACATTGAGGTGTCTCAGGATGGCCACGTCAGTACGGGGATGCCGCTCCATGAGTTCGAGCAGAAAGGAGAGGTCGATCTCGTAGTGGATCACGATGAAGGCTCTCTCACGATCGAAGCCGACGACGTGACCTATACGTTCAGAAGGCCTGGAGGGTAAGAATTCGACCACCGATCGAAATATGAAATCCAGACAGGTCTCATCTACTTCTGTTCCATTTAGATCGCCTGGATGGTACTGGCAGACGCCCTTAGCACTCCCGTGAGCCCACTCTTCAGGTGAGACGATTGCCACGTTTGCCCTGAGCGAGGACGCCACCTCGAGGAGCGCTGGGCCTAGCTCGTCGGCCTCTCCCGTCGCTTCAATCTCGATCTCAGGTAATGGTTCTCCTTCGGTTTGCGAAACATCGAACACAGGTGCTGGCCGAAAGGCCACGAGACCTTTTGACCACTCGTCTGGTAGCGTCTCATCGTACTCTCAGACACACCGGTCGTGGTACGACTATGAGTTCCCAAACTCGGGGCACTTCCTCGCGATGATTGGTGCCTAGATCCAGATTGCCTTCTCTCCCTCAGCAACCTGTCAATCGGATTTGTTCTGCCACGTTCGATACCCAGCGACTCGAGTCGCATGCAGACACTGGAGTTGGATCAACAGTGTGTTCTGGGGGGAGTACTGTGGAGCTCCCTCTGCACGTCGAGCCACTTTTGAGCTTTCCAGCTCGCTGGAAGCTGTTACGAAAACTCGAGACAACCACACTCAAAGAAGCCATCGACGCAACGCTGTGAAATCAACAAAGTGCGACATAAGAGCGTTGTTCGGAGTCCTGCGCTTCATGAATCAAGATGGCATCGTATATCTGTGAAATCTCCACGCGCTACTCCCCTCAGCTAATCCATAGGCTCAGTCGTCTAACTTCCCAGCTTTGGAGAGAAATATACGAAGTGCATCCGAGCAGATATCATGGATGTCGATGGGTGTCCCTAGCATATGTCTTCCGGTAAGTGGTGTCCATCCACTATCGAACAACCGGAACGAGTGACTCCTACCCTTTCTGCTGACGTTCACTACGATGGGATCGCCGCCATGTAAATTGCCGGGTAACTTTCCGTTGTATAATACCCTGACCATTCCATTATCGTCTAGTTCCATGAAGGACTCTCCGAACGATGAGAGGACATCCTCAACCAGCGGTGCCAGAGTGGTTCCATCTCTTGCGTCCAGTATTTCAAGGACAAGAAACGGGTCGTGACGGGTCACAACGAACCCAACGACTGAGTTCTCCCCCATCCTTTCCGCCGTCTGCATTGCTTTTTCGAATGATGTGGCTTCATTCGGATCGATATACCTCGATTCGGTAGGATCGTGGTTGAAATCAGTCATTTTGGAGTGCTATCTTTCGAGGAACGGGACAGGTTCTTCCCGTTGACCGCTGTGACACCTTGGCAGCCGTTAGCTCGTACCCCTCGTCAATCTTCTTGTATTGACATTCTCCTACGCTCGAAGACACAGATCCGAAACGATTGAATTCGTTTGTGAGTGGTTCACGAAAGGCGAGCAAACGGATCGTGATATTGACGCTGAGCTCTAGTCATTTGCTAGTGATTCCATACTCCAGAAGTGGGTTACCTTAGTGTTGTGCCGCTTCGATGAGTTCGGTTTTAACCTATAGTCATGAATGGGTAGTAGTGCCGCTCAACATTGCTGGGAAAACACGACTCGCGACACCACTCCGTGATTCTGTCGAGGGAATTCCTAACGAGGGGAATCCACCGGCAATAGTCAGCATCAGTGACATCCACGGTTACCTCGAGGACGCATGCAGCGCACTCCTGACGTTAGCAGATCATCCCAACTTCGACTCCATCGTGGTTGCTGACGAGGATGGAACGCTCCACTGGGCAGACGAAAACTACGTCCTCGTGTTCAACGGAGATCTTATCGACAGAGGCCCATCCAATGAAGAAGTCCTCGAGATGGTTGCCCGACTCATAGAGGAAGCACCTTCGGGACGAGTCCGCGTTACGCTCGGTAACCATGAGGCGATTTTGCTCTCCACCGATCACTTCGGGTTCTCGAATTGGTTTACAGGCCAGGTCGATACCGATGACCGACGACTGTTCCTTGAGCAGATTCTGGCGGGCCACGTGGTAGCTGCCTATCAAGGATACAACGTCACGTACGCCCATGCCGGTTCCCCAGACCCATACTCAGTTAGCGAGGTCAACGAGTCACTCATCGAGGCCACACAGAAACTGACTGACGCTCTCGGAACCAAAGATGACGTACGTGTCCAACAACAGATCGTCGACAAACACCGACGTGTTCTCGGAGTCGGAGAGGGACACCCGAAGAGTCTAGGTGCGGGACTCGTCTGGCTCGATTTTACGTACCTCCCTGAGGATGCACCACCACAGGTTGTCGGACACACTCGCCACCCGACACCACAGCGAAAAGGGCAGGTGTACTGTCAAAACGTCCTGCGAAACAACCTCGATTCAGCTGGCGGTGAAGCGGTGTTCGTCGAAGTACCTGACTCTTTGTATGCTCTTATCCGGCGTCCCGATGTTGGCGTCGAAGTGGAGACACTCAAGAACTAACCCGGCTGAGAGACGTATAATTTCGTCACTCGAGGGTGTCCCCTGGCCACTCACAATCCCTGAGAACAGTTTTGTTCTTCACACCATGCTAACAGTGATCCCAACTTCTTTCTTCGAGCTGCCGGATCGCCTCCGCTGGAGTGAGTCCATGTTGTCCTGCGATCTCTACGGAAAGTTCGATTGCATGGCTTTCGGTGGGTGTTTTCTTGTGTTTCCGAGCCAGTTCGGTGAGTGCGAAAACGATTAACAAGTCATCTTGTGGGTGTCGCATGATAGATGGCTCTGGCTCCGGTATCACTGATAAACCCTCGTAGACGTATTCAACAAGCTTTGTTACCGAGTTTGATCCAACTCATCGGTTGATCACCGCTATATTTTCTTCATCGGTAGCTCCGTCTCTCAGTGTCTGTGATACCCACAACTACTTGGTTTCGACAACCTTTCCTTCACCAATATCCAGCTCTTTTTCTAACTCTTCCAGGAGGCGCGTCCCTTCAGTGTGAAGGTTGTGTGCTCGCTCGAGAGAGATTTCGCCGTCCTCGAGTTGGGCGATAATCTCCTCGAGACGCTCCGTTTTGTCTGAAATCGATGCATCGTTTGGGATGTCTGCTGTATCACTCATGATATTCTGTTCCGGCCTCTGTCTCAAAGTAGGACGTAGCCAAGCAGCAACAGCAAGAGGAGGACAAGCATCGCGATCACGATGCGCTGGCGACGCTGTGATTGCTCGTGCTGTTTCGCAACTGCTTCTTTCTCCTCCTCGTGGGCTTTCTGCTGTTCGAACGACTCGAGGGCGTGATCGAGTTGTGTCTCGAGTGTGGTGAGCCGTTCGGAGGCGACCGTCTCAAAGGCGTGATCGAGTTCTGTCGAGCGGTTTGCGAGCTCGCTGCTCACGTGCTGATCGTAGGCGCTGTCCAGTTCGCTCTGTGTGGTCTCGAGTCGATTCCAAACTAGTCGCCCGTACGCGCCGTCCAAGCGCTCGGCGGCAGTCTGCATGGTGGTCTCGAGGTCATCTTTCTTCGGAACGATCTCACCGGCGTGCGTGGGCGTCATCACGCGCTTGTCTGCGACCTCATCGGCGAGCGTGCGGTCGTTCTCGTGGCCAACGCCGACGACGACCGGTGTATTCGCGTTGTGGATCACCCGGCACAGCGGCGTTTCGTTGAACACGCGAAGGTCTTTGTTCGACCCACCACCTCGAGTCAACACGATCACATCGATCCGTGCGTTGTCGTCAAGTTCGCTGATCGCCTGCATCATCGACAACATCGCGTCCTCTCCCTGTACGGTCGTATGTTGGATGGCGATATCGACGTTTGGGTGACGACTGTGGATACTCGTGACTGCGTCTTTGCGAGCGTCGCTGTCTGCACTCGTGACGATCCCGATACGTCGAGGGAATTCTGGGAGAGACTGTTTCGCTTCCTCGTCTAGAAGGCCGTCTTCCTCGAGGATGCGCTTGTTCTCTTGATAGGTTTGCTGGTACTTGCCCTCGCCAACTTCGACGAAATCCTCGACGATGAGCGAGACGCTCCCGTTGGCTTCGTAAAAGGAGAGGTCGCCCTTCACTGCGATGTGTGTTCCGTCATCGATCTCGACGTCGAGGGAGCGAAGCCGGTAGCTGAAGATCACACAGTGGATCGTGGCACCCTCGTGAACAAGGTCGAAGTGGGCATGTCCATTCCCGGAGATACCGTAGTCGGAGACGTCCCCAAGCACGTAGTCGTACTGGAGGTCGGGCGTCTCCTCGAGGAGGACACTGATCTCGTTGTTGAGATCGTCGACGAAGGTGATGTTCTCCGTCTCGAGTGTTTCCTGGTGGGTCTCGAGAGATGTTTTCGTGTCTGCGTCCATCCTCGAGTCAGTCACCATTAGATCTTACAAGTTCGTATCGGTACAAAAATGCTCCCGTTGGGTCGTTCGGTTGGAGGTTATCGGGTATCGCGGTGATAGTTGATATCGCCAACTACGAACGAGGATCTAACCCCGGCAAAACGACGATCAAGGTATGCCAATAATTCTGTGGCACTCTCCACGATGGTGCGGTCTACGGTCACAACGTTCGCTTGGATGTCTTAGTAACCCATTTGATGATTTATTGGGCACTGTTAGGTTGAACCTCGCTGGTTAAGTGGCGCGACTGGTGTTTGATTGTCGAATGCTTGGCAAATCTAATGGAAAGCGTTCAATCTGCCCCGTTAGAAGGAAAATATCGTTTGCGGATGGATGTTCTCTGTGGCAAGTTCCCATGCCAAAAATGCTGGATGTTGGGTGGTGACTTTGGTCCGAACATACTCAAGGTTCACCACATCGTCCCGAAAGCCCTGGCGATTGGAACACATCGGATCACGAACCTCATCACACTTGTAAGGAGTGTCACGGCAAGATCCCGACGATGTAACGTAAAAGAATACCAGAATGATCGCGTTAACTACAAAGCTTATGCCGTCAGAAAAACGACTTTTCATATGCCAATAGACGTTGATTCGGAAGCTTGGACCTCAGGTGCAACGCATGATCGTTTGAGTGTGTATATTGCGCACCGACTGTTGATGGACCACTCTGAAAAAGCGTATGCCGTTGAAGAAATCACAGATTGGGTGCTGGAAAAATATCCCGATGTGATCCCAAAATTTCTCCGTAAAGATGACAACAGAGACGGGGCAGTAGCTCTTGTCGGGTCAGTGCTTGATCGGTTAGACCGGCGTCGGTTTGTTACGTGCAAAGCAGTAGAAGGGGATGATGGAGAAGTGAACCTCTACTACAAGAACTCAGAAAAGGAGCCGTACTACCCGAACGTCAGACTGAACCACGAAGTTCCGGAGCGCTTTGAGGACATGGAAAGGAATGTTGAAAAATTAGAGGAACGACTGAGCAATTTAGAATACCAGGTCCGAACCGGAGACAGTACTTGGTGATCCTCTTTCTTTAACGTACAAGGGACTTTGAAGCACTATTTCGAGCCCACGGCAATTTCGACGTAGAGCCACACTTTCTCTCGTTTTCCAAGGTGAACCCGTTTTCATCAACCGCGATAAGGTCGACGACGCCCTCGAGGTGACGGAACTTTTCGAGTCCGACGTCTACGAAGAGGTCAAGCAGTCACGTCTCTAGGGGCTGAAAGACCAGCTGGCCATAACAGAGGTGATGAGGCAGCGGAACTCTGGCAGGAAATCGAAGGGCTTGAGGACCGTACCGATGAGCTCACAAGCTTTCGAACTGGGACACAGATCAGTTGATTAACGATCGACAGATTGAGGTCGCCAAAGCTAGACGTCTTTGGGAAGAGATCAGAAATTCGAGCTATGACAAAGGAACCAACTGACGTTCTCGCTGACTTGGCTGACCAGATTGCCGATGAGTTCGAGGAGTATCGACAGCCGGGTGAGTTCAAAGAAATCTCACTCGTAATCGAAAACAGTGACGAGAGGCGTCCAACGCTCATCGTCCATATCGACAGAGAGGATGCTGACTCACTTGCTGACCGCATCGACGAGTTTCTCCGTGAACGCGGTGGGCGAACTGAACGAGAGCGATACTCAGACACGGATATACGCGTGTTAGCAACAGTCAAGTGACACCATCGTTCAATTTTTGAACATCTCGAGGACCACATCAAGAAACTGACGAGCCTTCGATCGCCTTCGTCTGAGGTCTCTGGTTTCAGCGCTCAACCGGACAGTGGCCCTCAGGAGTAGTCAGTCGCAGTTCAGAGTCCACTTGGTAAAAGTATCCCCGGCTGAGCAGGCGCTCGAGTGCGTAGGTGGCATCTTCGGACTCCAGTGGGGTTTCACAGTCGGTTAGCAAGAGGTTGACAGCCTCGTCTCGACCGATCGTTTGTATGTCTTCAGGCCCATCTTCGGGTGAGCACATCTGGGGGAGGAGGCACTCGTAGCACTCGAGAATCCAGTCCGGGAGTGGAGGCCGTGGACCCATAGAGCCAGCCATTACTTGGTAGTAAGTCACACTGTTGTATAGCATTTCGGGAGCAGGAAGTGGATTTTCCTTGGGCCCCCCTTCAGAAATCGATCGAAAGCACTCGTATAGCCGATAGGATTGGTGAGAAGGGTTCTCGAGTCCGTCAATGATTTCGAATAACAATTCCCTACTACACATCGACCATTTCCTCCTCGACGATGTCGATGATCTCCTGGGCAGTCGAACTAATGCGCTCGAGTCGATTGAGAATCATCTCCGGTTCGTCACCTTCCCACGCAGCGAGGTAGAACGCTGACCCACTCGTATCCAGCCCAAAGTACCGTCCGACGATGTAGCCGACTGCTTCGGCCTCGAGTTCACGTTTCGATCGTTCGTCTTCGGTATCGACACCACCATGCAGCAGCGCGTGAGCGTACTCATGTACGAGTGTGACGGCGAGATCAGCCTCATTTTCACGATCACGGACTTCGACGAGTGGCTGTTTCTGCAGATGATACTGACAGAC
>LFCJ01001076.1_pt1 | contig 18410 bp, 16 predicted proteins | sample 643141 | NCBI WGS metagenome assembly LFCJ01 (sample SAMN03766243, study PRJNA286221) | soda lake metagenome | biome: soda lake; feature: Kulunda steppe; material: water; isolation source: sample B1-Br-g2 brine of Lake Bitter-1 | place: Russia: Kulunda steppe | collected 2010-07
AACGCCGGTGTCGTCGAGAAGGTCATGGAACGATACATCCCGCAGGTGACGGTCATCGGTGGGGCGCTCGTCGGCCTGCTCGCGGTCTCGATTACGTACAAACTGTACGAAGAGATCGCCGAGGAGCAGCTGATGGAAATGCATCCGATGATGCGCCAGATGTTTGGCCGAGAGTAGGAAGGTTTCACTAGTCACACCTTCCCACGATTCTCTTCTCACTTATTCTGTCTGAAGAACCAGGTAGTGCTAACTGGGGCTAATCATCGTCCAACCTCAACTTCCACCCAACGACTGCCGGTTCACGATATAATGTCAGAGGAACCCTCTGGTTTTTTAATAAACTGTTGGGAAATGGGAATTATGGGTGCAGAACACAAAGAAGACGAACAACTGATCCCAAACCGCCAGCGGTCAGAAGAAGCGTTCGAGATCGTCTATGTAACCGACGACGTCGCCCCTGACATCTACGCCGCAGTGTCGGTGGGCATCCCCGACTTTGATTACGACGGTGACGGCGAGCGAGAGTTGAATTTCGTCTGCTTACCCCCATCAGAAGTCGAATTCTTCGACCGAAGCCAGCGAGACATCCTACCACAAAAAGGCAATGACAATGGCACGGAACTAAATGCGTACTTAACTGACCAGGTCGAACTGGCCGTCGGCCAATACCTGTCATACCTTGAAACGCACGGGATCAGCGAGCAAGACGCCTGGGAATTTGTCAATGATACGATCCCGGACTCGATACTGGATGATTATGATGACATCGTTACCGACATCACGGCCAAGGAACGCGCGCGGACGATGATCAGACAAGCGACGAGAAAAGATGCGGCTGCGAAAGCGCGCACTGGAAAGACGAACCCCCATCTCGAGAAAACACTCGAGGATGGCTGTTGGCGCGATAAAGGGCTAGACGACGAAGATGAAGAGTTGGCGCGCGAAATCGCAGACAGTATCGATATTGACCCGCGCAGTTGCCACTGGACGGCAACTAACGCCATCAAGGAAGCGTGGGACAACGACGCCGTGGAATACTGCGAAGGGTGGACGATGGCTAAAATGATGGGTCGTACCATTCGTCACGCCTGGATTGAAATCAATGGTTCTGTTGCTGAGGTGACGTGGCCTTGGCATCAGTTCGATGGCGCTGAAGCGATGTATTATGGCACGTCGATTCCACGCGATGTGTTGGATGATAGGTTAGATGATTGTGGGCGAGGGGCACCGCTTCTCGTGGGTTCTGACGAATACAGGCACCTCTAGCGAGAGAACAAGTCAGAAAGTTGTAATGTGTCAGAGAGAACCGTGGCCGCTCTAAGTATAGCTAGACAACGCTGACAACGGGAAGGAATTGACTGGTACCAACTGCCCCAGTATACTTAAAGATGCGTTCGACGGGGGGTAGTATTAACTGCCCTTGAGCGTTTTAAAATTGTCGAACCACCAACATCACCCTGTAAGCGATCGAACAATACGAAAGCCGTTGTCAGCGTCGACGTATGGGATCCGACATACCCCTAAAAATGGATGACATCCGAGCTGCATTACAATTCGAGCGACGCCGGCGCAAATGGTACTATTGGGCGACATCATCGTTGCCAGAATCCCTGATGGAAGAAGCCGCGCCCTTGAAGGGGCGAATCCACTACAAAAATGCGGAATGCCTGGTCGCACGTGAGATCGAACGATACGGCTACGAAGGCGCCAAAGTGAACTCGAGCAACCAAGACCCAGACCTAACTGTCGAAACCGAACTCAGTACGGAAGTCAAATCCGTCAGCACAGGCAACCGTCCGTGGACTCGCCTGACAGAAAAAGATGTCAGCGGGGATATCCTGGTCGTGGTTGATTGGACTGACATCGTCGAAGGGCGCAATGGCGACGCGAAGACGTACGCAGTCGATCCATCCCCACTCGAGAAGGGACGTAAAGACATCAAATACCTCGCCGACTTGGGGGAGGAGATCGTCGTGGAGGATGTCGTCCCTGGCGGCAGGGATTACCAGTCGATGCGCTGGTCGACGCTTGACGACATCCTTGCCGGCGAGTAACGCCTCTTGTCCACATCTGGTTGGGGCGACGACACGTGACAAAACCGAATTGATGAAAGCCTGGGAGGTCAATCGAAGTCGAATAAACCCGACTGCCCGTCCATAAACTCCTCAACCGTCCGCGTCACTGCCTCACGATCAGCGCGCTGCTCAATCCACGCCGTTTTGTAGGCGTCAACAAGGTTTGACTGGATTGTACTCGGGGTCATACCCGAAACTCTACTCTCGTTGTACGAGTACAACTCAACCCCGCTACCATACCCCTCCTCACTGGGGTCTTCCACCTCAATCAGGCCATAGTTCCGCATTCGGCTCAACAAGTTATCACACAAGATGTCTGCCACCTCATCGGTCGCGTAGTGAGTCATCGTCCGCTGGCTGTCCATTAAGTCGTGGACTTCGCCTCTCGTGAACTTGCGAATCGAACTGTCCGCCCCATCCCGACCATCTGGTACGTCGAAGAAGATGTTCCGTAGAATCTTCAGCGGACTTGATTCGGGATAGAAGTCACCGCTTGCCAGAGGATCTCTGATCACCTCTACCCCTTCACCCGAAAGATACTGTGAAAGCTGATTGTTGTGAGCTGACTCCGTCTCCGTTCGTTCTTGGAAATGGCGATGCAGGCGGAGACGCTCCTCACTGAAAGTGTGATATGTCCATAGAAAAACCGGCTCTTCAGGCGAGTTGTTCCGCTCTTCGTCATCAATTGCGTTCTTGGCTAGCTCAACGAGGGAACCGGGCACCATGAGTACTCGTTCCAGAGTTTCGAACTCTTCGTCCGCCTCTTCTATGAGATAATCTCTGTACTCGAGTACGTTATCGGCGGCACCCCTAAGCTGTTGAAGCGCGTTCTGCGGCTCTGCTAGGCCTGTTTTGCACTCGACTACGATCAAGATGTCCCGATCTTCGTGCCCGATGATGGCATCGGGGTTACGGAGGGTTGGATCAACTTCGTAGAGGGGCTCGACCCCAACCGCATACCATCCGGATTCCTCCGACAGCCGCGACCGGGGGTTGAACGCGGATGCAACAGCAGTCAGCAGTTCATCGTGCTTCTCGTGAGTCCGGATGTCCGCCTCGACACGCTTCTTGATCTCGTTCTCGCTGTCCTCTGTCTGGCCGAGCAGTTCTGCCTCAATTTCCTCCTTCCAATCCTCCCACCGACTGCTTCGGCTTACTGCATACTCGTAGAGTCCCCTGACATCGCCATCCAACGGGATGTCGCCTGACATGAGTGCCTACGGGGGGATGGCCTCAGCTTGAGGGTCGATGTGGTTTTGAACAAACTCATGGAAGCGGAGGAAAGACCCAAGGTCGCCTTCTTCGTCTTGGGGGAAGACTCGGATCGTGTCGTCGGTGGCCTTCAAACGGAATTTGTTCCCTTTCTGCTGGTCGTACACCTTGGATGTGAAGTGGAGCGAACCTTCTTGTCCGAACGAGTCGATGATGAAGTAGTCTTCATCGTCCATTCGGGCTTTTATGGCGTTGAGTTCGCTGTATTCGATTCCGTCCCTGAGTTCGATGATGGCGGGCTCCGCGGTAGGAATGCTCAAGCTCTCTGTTGCTCGAGTCATTTCGAAGTCCGATCCGTCGAACGCTCGCTTGATGTTGAGGGCCTCCTCGATGCAGACTTCGATGTAATCGAACAGGGTAGTCAGGCTGCCGTCGTTGAGGGAGAAGACGCCATCTCGTGAAATTTTGAACATGGCGTCGTTAGGAATGTTGAATTTGAGGTACCGAGGGCGAACGCCGTAGTTCTGCTCCATTTCACGGAGGGCTTGCCAACCATCGTCGCCGTAGTAATTGATCGTACGCCTGAACTCTGGTCGGATGTTGGCTGGCCGGTCGCTGTTCTCGCTCCGGTCGGCGACGAACTCAGTGATCTCTGCGTATTCCTCCTCTTGCAAGACTCTCTGGCGAACGGTCTGGAAGAGACTGGCGCCAATATGGAGGTAGTAGAGGCCGTTTTCCTCCTTGAACATGCGCTTGACGGTGAACTCAATCTCTTCCGTTTTCCGTTGGTTCGTGTACAGGAGGACGACGCCGCCCGTCTCGTCGTCCTCGGTCGAATCGTGAAAATGAAGGTAGAATCCTGCTTCGTTCAATTCACCGTTGCTCCGGTACTCCTTACTGATGCGGGTGATTGCACCGAGATCCTCGAGTTCGTAGCTTCGGGCCCGTAAGATGTCGAGGAATTCGTCTCTCGAGTACTGTGAGAGGCCAGAAACAACGTGTAGGTCGTCGTCCACGTCAACTTCGCCGTCGCAGAGATAAGCGTTGAACTCGGCGAGGTCTTCGAACGACTCCTCACTGACCTCAAACAGATCCATCGGTTGAGTGTATCTCAACTCGCTACCATTATAATTTCTTCCTTCCCTGCGAACTGTCCCTTGGCTACGAAGTGGAGAGGAGAGTCAGTTGCTGGTGTAGGCCGAGGAGGAGTCGGGAACGACGTTGTGCGAGAGGGTATCAGTATCGATTGGGTCACCATCAGCCAGGTAATCGACTTTTTGCCGTTCGCGCTCAAGCACGCGCGGTGAGAACTCTCCCAAATAGTGCCGGCGGAACGTCTCCCAGTCAGTCCACCCACCCCAGTCCATCACCACACTCGGGAGGACACCCTCAGCAAGGATGTGAGTCGCCCACGAGCGTCTGAGATCGTGTACGTCAAGGAACTGCCACCCCTCATCACCAGTCTCGTTTTCGAGGCGGTCAGCTGCTCGGCGAACCCATCGGTAGACCGTCTTATCATTGCGATCGACAATGGGGTCATCGTCATCGAGACCTTGGAAGTCGATCAACGCTTCAATCTGCGTCGCGAGATCGTCAGGGATAGGGGGTTCTCGGTAGTGCCCCTTCTTGGCGACCGGTTCCCACACTCGTAGATGATAGCTTCCACGTTCGCTGGTCGCGAGATCGCCGGCAGTCACCTCGACGATCTCGTTGCGGCGTAGTCCGGATCGCACGGCCAGTTTGATTGCAATCTCTTGTTCGGTGTCTTCGGCTTGGTCGATGATCTGTTCGATTTCCTCGCGGGACAACCAGACTCGCTTTCCGTTTCGCTTCTCGTATGGTTTCAGTCTCATCGGTGTCCGACTTATCGATAAGTAGGGCATTTTCGGCCTTGAGTGCTCCCCAGAAGGGGTGGTTCAGCAGCCAATTAGGGGTGGTTCTGCCCTAGATCGGGGGAATCCCGGACATCCACCAATCACGAGTCTTTGTAATCATCCAGAGTGGACTGAATCTCTTCCTCGTCCACTTCCACCCGTTCACCACCAATGCGGAGATCCACATCCCGACCCTTCAACTTCTCATAAAGCCACTGTCCAGCCACCGCATACGCCAATGGCTCCGCCACTCTTACGACGAGATGAACCGTATCCGGGTGTTCCAGGCTCTTCCTGATAGACGCCCCTCCCCATACCACTTCAACACTCTCGTCGATTTCAAACACATCCCCTGAACTCATCCTATCCCTGTCATCGTTCGGTAGAATTGCAGAGGATACAGCAGCCCCGTCACTTCGCGTGTCAAACTGAATTTCTATTTCGTCAGCCATAGAACTACTTATCAATCAAACATCTAAAAACACCCGACCCACTGTTCCAACACCGTTTGGGAATCCCGGACACCCTCACCTACTCTCGAAAGGTGGGCGCAGATCCCGCCACCGCAAATCCACCCGATCACCCGAATCGAGTTCCACGCGGTAGATCGCCAAATCCTGAGGGTGCAATCGAGAGCGTGCTTGAGCGGTCGGAGAAGAACTACGATGTCCCCTTCTCGAACAACGAGTGAAAACTGGAACGCGCGAAGGTGCAAGCCGGAGAGAAGGAACTCGAACCAATCGACGAGTAACGGGCACCCCTGTTTTCACGAGTCTTATTCGTCGAGAACGTCGAGAATCAAGTCACGCGTGTACTGGTTGTGTCGCCAGTCGTACGCATCTTCGAGACGACGTTCCCTCTCGTCCACCTCCATCTCCTCGCTGATGGACTCCCGGAGTTCCTCTGGAGTCTCCACGTCGTACTCGTCCCGCCATTCCCCGATCTTGCTATCGATGCGTTGCAACTCCTCGCGCAAATCGTCGTCGGAAAGCTCGGCGAGTCGCTCCCGCTCTTCTTCTACGTCTCCGTCGGGATAGTCGAGATCGGTCATCGCACAATCATACACCGCGGCGGTTGATAAGAGCCGGCGACACTATCGACTGAACTCGCTCGATTGGTTGTCTGCCGCGTTATACATATCGTACAGGATGCCGACTTGATCATACAGATTCCGCTGTTTGATCCACCTGACACCATCACCGGTCACCGAGTAGATCCCATCACTCTCAGATACCATCCCACGCTCCGAAAGGTCGTGCAAGTGGTCGTCTATCGATCCTCAAGGGTCGCGGCTGCGTGACTCGAGCAAGTCGAGGGTCGCGGATGCAGTTTCAGTGGCGAGGATTTGCTGCATTCGTGTGATGTCCCGACTATCTATTTCCCCAGCGTCGTTGGTCATACCCAGAGTACGACTCCACCCCGCCAAAATTCTGTTTCCGGTTTAAATCAGGTTTAGACGCCTCGAGTCGCCGCAATCAAGTTTTTAGACGATGGACATCGTCGACGCAACTCGGGGGCACCAGTACGCAACACCAATGGGTCGGGTGGATGTCATTGGTGCCCCACCAGATTCTGAGGGAGCAACCCCGCATCTTCAATTCGGGGGGTACTAAGGATTCCTCGTCTGGCGCCGACTCAAGACCCGCTCGATTTCGCGCTCACGATTCTGCAAGTCCCCTACCTGCTCACGAATCTCCTCCGTTCGATCCGGTGTAGCCGACTCAAGTATCAAACCTCTAGTCGCCTGCTTTGAGCCAGACTCTTCCCCACTCCTCCAACCGGTCAAGCGGCACGAGATTAGTTTTGCAATCGATTGCTCTGTTGCTGAGGCGAGTTTCAGGGACACCCGCCTCGACCGCAGGCTCGAAGTACCATTCTGCCGTAAGGTCATGATACTGCGTAGGGAGTGTGGCAGATGCGTTGCCCTCGTCAATATAGGTCTGTGTGGGCTCACCGTAAGTCAGTGCGTTTGCCAACACTACACTGGTAGCACAGCCAAGATGGCCCGAAAGGCTAACCATCACGCCGAGAGACGTGATTGTCTCGGTTCCAGTCAACTCGAATTCTTCGAAGGTCACGGTGTACTTCAACTGGGTCGCTTTAAATCCACCTGGAAGTTGGAACGTCCGCTCTTCTTCATAATGGAGTCGTGCGTTACACCTGACATCGTTTATCAATTCTTGAAACTCGTCATTGGGATCGTACGGTTCATTGGTGATCTGGTAGGTCGGCGGCATGCCGTTTGAGATAGCCACTCCTCAACTTAAATGTAGCAAAATTCCCGAAATCGTGCCTGCTGTCCCGTCTAACCACATTTCTCCGGAGAAGGCGCTATTGATCCGGACTGTGAGGCTGTAGGCTTGGGGTTATCCTAAGAAAGTCACTTACCGAGTGTGATGTTTTCGACCCGAACTGAGTCTCGACAGAAATCAATACTCGACGATAGGCGTCTACCTCGGTGTGCAACACGTACCGAAGTTGGAGCGATATCTCCTCCCATCGAACAGAACACTATCTGCGTGTTCGAAACGTCGATTTACCTCTTCGAGCTTCCTTGTGAAAGGGGTGCATGCTTGCGGGGTATGAAAGAATAGAGTCGGAGTGCGTTTGGCTGGCGATTGTGACTGATGCGCCGTCCCCTTCCACGAATACATGCGTGGTGGTCGATGCTCACGATCGAACTACCTGGCGGTGCTGGCGAAGCGGCGATCCTGGGGTCGATTTCGTGTTCGAGAGCAACCGGGTAACCGAGGTGTATGTAAATGCAAAGACGTGGGGATGAGCCAAATGGAAGACCTCCACTACTCAATATCCGTAAAGACAATTTTGACCCAGGTACGGTAGACCTCTACTTTCTCACCGGAGTCGTGGACGATGAGATAGCCCGCCTCTCCGGGAATATCGAAGGCGAAATGGTAACCACACGTCACCGAATAAGCAAACTCCTGTGCTCTAACGTTCGAGACATCATAATCGGGCCGACACTGTTCTTGGAACCAAGACACGTGAATACTATAGGGACGGTCACCAATCGGTAGGGTATGTCAAGCGGATCACTCGAGGAGACTCTTACAACTGTTCAAGACGAGTTGGCATCTCTCGGCGTAGAGGATGCATTAGCACGTGAAGTCCTCTCGTATCGACTCCTCATCGAACGGTTGGGGGAAGACGGCAATAATGGCTGGTGGGACTCTATTGTATTGACCGAAACCGGCCGTGACCGACTCGAAGAGGTAACGCCCAAGACGGCAACGAGGTCTCGTATTGAACTTGCACAGCGCATCGGTCGAAAGGTGGAGCGAGACCGTGTTCCCGAAGATTCGCTTTCTCTCTTCTATCTCGGGCCGACAGCCGAGTCACAGATCGACGCCGAACTCGAGGGCATAGTAGATGAAGAAGGGATGTTCCAAGTGCTCGAATCGCTCTCGAAGACGATTGAAGAGCCAGGCTGGTCTGAACACCTTGTCAGCAGGGTCGATCCAATTTCGTCGACGACAGACTCGACGATACTGCTTGGTGAGGTTACCGACGAAACAGACCTGAAATCACGAAACACGCTCCGGGACGTTGCCCGTCGGTGTGTACTCGCGTATGGTCAGTCGACTGCAGCCACTCTCCGAGTGCCCTACTACACCATTGACCGATGATGAAACAACCAGTAGATCCGGACGACGTTGAGTACGATTCGTGGATCGCGCACAACACGACGTACATTGAGGAAACGAAGCGCGTTCTCGAGGAATATGTGGAGCACGAATCGTTCGACATGGTCAAAAAGCGTGTGATCGAGGAGAACATTCTAAACAAGGATACCAACAAGTATCGGAAAGATGTCTTTCGTGAGATTGCTCGTCGATATATCCCTCGCGAAGACGAGTACATCGAAACGCCGCTGATGCATGTGCTTGCTTCAGACGTCGACGATTCCGTCAAAGAGTGGATTCTCTATTACGAGTTCTCCCAGAATAGTCTGATCCACCGTTTGACAACCGACTTCCTATTTAAAAAATACACGTCGGGCGCGCTTCTTATTCAGGCACCCGAGATCCGGGCGTACATCACTGAGTTAGGGGAGGATCATCCCGAGATACAGGACTGGTCGCAGAGTACCCTCGAAGAAGCGAGTACGAAGTATCTGAGTTCTCTCAAGAACTTTGGGTTGTTGAAAGGGAGACAAGAAAAGGAGTTTGCGGTGTTCTACGTGCCAGATGAAGCGGTCGCGTACGTTTGCTACCGATTGTACGGTGAGGACGCTGAAACTGTCGACGAGCTCGTTTCACATCCCGATTGGCGACTCTTTCTCTTTGACGAAGACGAGGTTCGACGAAGACTACAAGGAATCAGTCCACGATATGTCAGTTACGAAAAACGGGGCAGCACCGAACGGATTGAACCGGTATTCGACGACATTAACGGAGTTATCGATGACTTCGAGTAACGTACAATCGCGAATGGAGGAACTCGAGTCGCTTACGATAGACAACCGTGAACGGATTGGCCGGCGCACCGGTGTGCCGTTCATCGTCTTCACGTACGACCCAAAGGATGAGCTCTCCGTCGAAAAAACGGTAGATTCGTACGTGAAGAAACTCCGGAACCGAGGCCAATCAGTCGAACTCATCGATATGCGTGATCTCGTCTTTTCGCTCCTCGAGGAGGAACGAATACTCGATGCCGTGATTGAAAAAGAGCAGGCTGACGAAGGTGAATTGAGCGAGGGACTCTCTTCCGTTCTTCTTGGCGGGCGAACTGATGAGCAGGGACTCATCGCCGAAACGATTAAAGATCGAATCGGCGATGTCGACACCGCTGTTGTGTATCGAACTGGCATCTTGTATCCCTTTGCAGGGATTTCCTCGATTCTCATGCAGTTGGAGAACGAGATCGAGACGCCGTTCGTAGTATTCTATCCGGCAATCAAAGATGACAAGAGTTTAAAATTCCTCGACAAAACAGAGGGAGCATACTACCGCGCCCGGGTGATCTAATATGAGTTCAAACACGATTACGACGATAGAGGACATCTTCTATCGGAAGATTGACCGACACATCAACCGCGTCGTCAAGGTCGAACAAGACGATACGGAGACGGTTAAACAGGAACTCGACGAGTACGTGCTGACCGGCTCTCTCGAGCAACACTATCTGAAAATCCTGGAGTCGATTCGGGAAACGGAACACAATCCAACTGACGAGACGGGGGTTTGGATCTCCGGTTTCTTTGGCTCAGGAAAGAGTCACTTCATGAAGATCCTCGGCTACGTACTGGAGGATAAGACCCTTCCAGACGGCCGGTCAGCCTCAGATGCGTTCAAACCCCGAGCGCAAGACGAGACGCTGAAGGCCACCGTCGACGCCGTGAGTCGAACGTTCGATTCTGAGGTACTGATGTTCCAGATCGGATCGCGAACGAGCCGGGCCGGGGAAGATTCGATCACCGACGTGATCAACCGCGAGTTCAATCGGAAACGTGGCTACGCGGAACTCCCGTGGGTCGCTCGGCTCGAGGAAGATCTCGAAAACGAAGGACGATACGACGCATTCAGGGAGGCAGTAGAGGCCGAGGATGGTCGGGAGTGGGAAGACGTTCGCCAAACCGCCGCGTTCGTCGAGCCGAAGATCGAACAGGGTCTTATCGATGCCGTCCCCGACTTCGATGAACAGGACGCGAAAAACGCGATAACCAACGTCAAAGAAGAACCCGAGATCACTCCTGCCTCGTTGGCGGAACGAATCCTCAATTACGTCGAACAAAAAGAACGGAAGACTGACCAGGACGTTCGCTACTTCGTCTTTCTCGACGAAATCTCGCAGTTTATCGGCGACGACGAACAGATGCTCCTCGAGCTACAGAGCATCGCCGAAGAGTTCGGCCAGCAGGGCATGGGTAAACTGTGGCTCGGCGTCACATCACAGGAGAAACTCGAGGAACTCGTTCCAGGTGTTCTCGCAAAGAACCTCGAGGAATCTAAGGTGGGCGACCGATTCCCGCATCAAACTGACCTAATCTCTGACAACCTCGAGGACGTCGTCCGCGATCGAATTCTACAGAAAAAGGGAGAAGCGATCCCATCGATCGAGTCGTTGTACGACGAGAACGAGGGACGATTGAGTGCCAGGTACAAACTCCATTCGTCCCGTCAGATGGAGTCCATCGAAGAGGAGTCCTTCGTCGAGTGCTACCCGTTTCTGCCTTACCAGCTGGAGATCCTGCCTCAGATCTTCGCCGCCCTCCGAGGTCGGGGATCAGACGATCGGTTAACGGGGCGCGAACGAACACTCATCGACGTTACACAGAGCGTTTTCAACGAACCACACAACCTGCGAGATCGAGAGCTGGGCTCGCTCGCTACGCTCGACCTGGTGTACGAGGAGATCGTCGAGGACATCGACGATGACGACCAGCGAACGATCGCTAACGCAGCCCCACAGGAAGTCGACGAGGAGGTAGCACGTCGAGTACTGAAATCGCTCTACCTGCTCCAGCGACTCGACTGGATTCCGAATACGGCAGCGAACATCGCAACGACGTTGTACGACGAGATAGGCGATATGAGTTCCCTCGAGAGTCAGATCGAGGAGGTGCTCGAGCAGTTGGTCGAGGAGGGATATGTCGGCCGGAGCGAGGAAGGGTACCGGTTCCTGCAAGAATCCGAACGGAAACTCGAGGATGATATTGCATCAATAGATCCAGGGATCGGTAAAATTCGACGGCGTTCAAAAGAATTTGTTCGTGATGCTTTAGAAAACACTGATACGGTTCGCTATAGAGATCAGCCATTCTCGATCTCCATCGAAACAGATGGTGAAGAGCTTTCGGATAAGGGGCACATTCACCTGCACGCATATTCACCAGTTCATCAACGGTTCGAGGAAGTTGATCCACGGACACTAAAAACTCAAAGCTTCGAACAGGGAGACACGATCTACTGGATTGCAAATGACTCTGACGCAGACGATATTAAGAATCGGATCGAGCGGATTATCCAGATTGAGGAAATCATCTCTGAAAAACAGAGACAACAGCTGAGTGCCGAAGAACAAGAAGCAGTCGACCAGAAAAAAGAAGATCTCACGCGGATGCGTCGAAGCGTCGAGCGAGACATTGAAGCCGGCTTCCAGACAGGGACACTGATTTACCACGGCACCGAGACGGAACTCGAGGAGTCTGGCACGCGACTTGAGCGTATCGTCCAGGATCCGGCTCGAGATGCGGTCGAACGTGTCTTCACCAAACTCGATGACGGGTTAGGAAGCGTAAGCAACCGAAACATCGAAGCCCTGTTCGATGATCTCGAAGGGCGGTCGAATCCGGCGGTGTTCAAAGAGCTGAACGTGGTCATCAACGGTGAGTTGAATCCGGAAGCGCGGATCGCAAGCGAGGTGGCCGACGAGATCGACGCTCGAGAGAAAACCGGTGACGTGCCCACTGGAAAGGCACTGATCGAGCATTTCGAGGAACCACCCTACGGATGGAGTCGCGACGTAATCAGGCTCGCGGCTGCCGTGTTGTTCCGAAACGGGTCGATCATGGCGATCTACAAGGAGCAAACGTTCGACAGTTACGTCGACGACGGCGCACAGGAGGTGTTCACGCAGATTTCGAAGTTCCGGGATGCCTCCTTCAAGGAACGTGAGACGGTCGACCCCGAAGTTCGAAACCAAGCGAAACAGACCCTGGACATCCTGTTCGATAAAAAAGTCAAACAGACCGATCAAGAAGTGGCACAGGGAATCTTGGAGGTTTCGAGCGAGTGGATTGAGACGTGTAAGGAACGGCAGACAAAACTCGAGGACGCCTTCTTCCCGCTCCGCGATGAGGCAAAACGGCTCGTCACTATACTCGAAGGGATTCGCGGCAAGGGCACATCCGCTGCAAAGATCAACGCGTTCCTCGAGCACAAGGATGAACTGGAGGAGCTGGTCGGTACGGTGAAGAAAATCGTCCAGTTCGATCAGTCTGGTAAGCTCGAGAAGTACGCCATCTATCGTGAGTTCCTCGAAAACGAGTGGGAAGAGTTCGAAACACTCGAACAAACCTCGTCGTTCGTCGAGATCAGCGACGACGTTCACGAGGCAGCCAGGCAACTCGAGGGTGAGATCGATTCGACAGCGATCATGGAGAACTGGTCGAACGTCGAGACGGACTATCACACGATCGCCAACGCCTACGCTCGGACGTACGAGGATCTCTACACGAAACGGTACGAATTGTATTCCCGTGCAGCCGACGACGTGCGTGCTCTAGGTGCCGACCTCGACAACGACGACCTGGAGACCGCCGTCAAGCCGTTGACGAGCCGGATGGGGAATGCATCGATTTCCATCGATGTCGACGGGCGTTCACACCTGAATCTCAATCCGAGTCTCAAGCAGTTGAGTGAGTACCTCCAGACCGTCGACTCCTATCGCCGGACGGCTCGCGATCTCGTCGATGAGCTTCGGCCAAAAGACGAGGACGTCACGCATCACCGCGTCGAACTCGAGGAGTTCTTCGGCGGGATCGTTGTGAGTGAGGAATCCGACATTGATGCGCCGATCGATCGGCTTCGGACAGAGGTGCTCGAGTTGCTCGAGGATGAAGGAGAGGTCGAGGTTCACTTCGAGTAGGGTTGGTTCCCGTTTGTCCTGGTAGATGATGAAACGTGAGTAAAAATACTCCTTCGTGAGAGGTATGATGAACCAACTCTTTGAACCATCATTGAGATTCGGTTCTTATCGATCCTACGTCTTGAAAATAACCGCATTATCTTGTTTCACGAGGGTAGAGATTATCACGAGAGTTGGCTTCCATGCCCAAACGCAATGACCTATGCTGCTAAGATGGCTGAGTACAACCACGCTCCTAATCCGTATAATAATATAAATACGACGACAACAACCCATCTACTAAATTTCACGTTCAATACCTCCTCTATGACTTTCCGAACGGGGGGAAGGGCCCAAAGCCCGGCAAAAAAGATGATCACCCCGCTCAAAAGCCCATCAAGAAACTGAGAAATGCCAACAATTGTAGTAAGTCCACCGATCAAATAGCCACTTACCAACCCAATTGTAATTGTCTTAGGCTGATCAACAACTGACTGATCTATTTGATTACGGCCTTCTGAGACTTCAACTATTTCTGGGATCTCTTCACTATCTTCTGTCCGTTCTGCGATCCGCTTCCAAGTGAAACCATTATGATGTTCACCAACGAGTTCTGGTGTGCCCCGTATCATCTGCCAACCCCAACCCTTACCCTTGATCTGACTGGCACAACGCTCACATTCAAGAATATCATTAGTTCTATCAATGGTGATATCTTCACTGCCACAACTTGGACAATTTGGAAGCCACCAAAAGAGCTCCTCTTCATCCACAAAGTGGGAAAATAGCGCCTGCACAGGCGACATTCTCTTCTTGTCATTCGAATGATCATGAACCACCTCCTCTTTTTGTTGGGGGCTTTCTGTCGAATCTTGAATCTTAGATCCACACTGAGAACAAAATTTAGCACCATCAGCCAATTTGGCACTGCAATTTGTGCAGACAGTCACACCATCTGTAAAGTCCATCCTTAGATACTACCGCTCAGGAGGACTACTAAAATCATTATACTATTTGAACTCCAACTAGCGGTTCAGGGTTTCCATTACAGTAGGCCTGTGTAGGTCTTTTTAATAAGATTCACAACCCCTACTCCAGACATATTTTTAATTGATATTATCAATCTCAATTTCCCTTTAGGAAGGTAGCCGAAACACTAGTTTGATACGGTTGCTGTCTGTGGAAGGTACTATACTGTGTCGGGAATGACACCACCGTTCCCGAACCGACGGACATCCATCTATCATGGCAGCTACGACCCACCAAAACGGCCTCAGTGCGGACGATCGATCTGACATTCGAAGCACCATCCTGAGCGCGCGGTCGACACTCGAGGAGGAGTTCGAACGCCAACTCGAGCGATACGGCATCTACGACGACGATCGCGTGCCGGTGAGTTCGCTCTCACATCTCCCCGTGGAAGACATCGCGACGCGAAAGGAGATCGATGCGGCGTTAGAGCGCGAACTCGAGGCGACGGACGGGCTTTACGGGCGAGCCTACCGGAACTACATTCGCGAGGCAACCAAGGAATATCTCAATCGGTTTGTGGGGATGAAGACGATCGAGGCGCGGGAGCTGGTCACCGAAACCCTCCGTACGAGACCGGAGTACGGTGGGCGGTCGTACATGCACTACACCGTCGACGAGGTTGCAGGCGAGCTGACCGACACGCCAGACGACGGCCTCGGGGCCGCTCTGGATCTTGCCTACCAGGAGATTGGCTCAGAGATTCGGGTGTTGTTCGACGGCTCCGATTATACGGCCCTCGAGCCGGACTTTGCGGTTCGACGGGAGGTGCTCGAGGAACTCGACGAACTCGGTGATGACGTGTGGAAGGCCGACGAGGCGATGGGGTGGGTCTACCAGTATTTCGGGGAGAACGAGCGCGAGGAAATCGACGAGCGGATCGATTCGGAGAACTACAAGGTGCAGGACACGGACGTGGCGACGAAGACCCAGCTGTTTACGCCGCGCTACATCGTCGAGTGGATGGTCGACAACTCGTTGGGGCGACTGTGGCTCGAGATGCACGGAGACAAGACGAATATCGACGACGAGGACAAGTGTTTCTACCTCGCGCCGTTGGAAGAGTCGTTGATCGATCGCGAGGTGAAGGACGTTCGGGAGATCAAAGTGCTCGATCCCGCGTGTGGCAGTGGCCACATGCTGTTCTATGCGTTCGATGTGTTGTACGAGATGTACCTCGAGCAGGGTGACGTGCCGGAAAAGCACATCCCGCGAGAGATCCTGAAAAACAACCTCTACGGGATTGATATTGACGAGGGGGCGGCCCAAATCGCGGCCCTGGCGTTGTACGTGAAAGCCAAGAGCCACGCCCCTGACGTGGCCATCGAGGGGATGAATATCGTCTCCGCGAACGCTGTGTTGGTCAACGGCGAGAAGAAACAGGAGGTACTCGAGCGAGCGGATTCTGAACTCGAGCGGCGTGTACTCGAGCAGGTGTGGACGAGTTTCGAACATATTCGCGAGTGGGGGAGTCTCGTCCGTATCGAAGAGCAAATCGAGGAGATCATTGAGGAAGAACTTGAGGAGGTTAGAGCGACAGGCCAGACGCAGTTTACCAGCGATGGACTGGCGAAGCAGTCCTCTGTAGTCTCGTTTTCCGGCGGGGAAGAGTCGTGGGAGCAGGTGAAAGATAGGCTGCTCGAGCAGGTGACCAATATAGCAAAAAGCACAATTGAACAGAATGATCCCTTATCAGGATTGTTTGCGAAGGATCTTTCCAAAAGCGTAGATTTGATTGATATTCTTTTGGATGATTACGATAGTGTAGTGTCCAACCCTCCTTACTTGGGGAGTAATAAAATGACCGAGGGGTTGAAAGAGTTTGTTGGCGCTAATTATACAGGAAAGCAGGATCTCTACGCTGCATTTATTGAAAGGTGCCTAGATTTCTCAGGTGAAAATGGATATGTTTCTATGATTACGATGGAACCGTTTATGTATCAATATTCATTCAGAGGTTTGAGACCCAAATTGATCAACAACTCAAATTTTATTGAAGGACTCCACATTAGAGATAGAGCTTCCGGATCTGGGGAATATAGAGGGTTGAATGTTGCGTTTACAATAAAAAACATCGGTGCTGCAAAAAAAGTTAAACCGACCAGATTTGTGAGAATAGTTGAAGAAAACGAGAAGGCATCTTCGTCAAGATCAAAATACCAAAATTTACGCAATGGAAATGAAACTGAAGGCGTTTTCGTTATCGATCAAACAACATTCTTAGAGATTGATCGTACACCATTTGTTTATTATTTGGGCCCAGATATTTTAGAGCTATTCAGTCAACAAAAATCGTTATCTGACATTTCCAATATTAAAACCTGGCTAGATACTCAAGGAAACGATGAAAAATTCATCCGTCGATGGTGGGAACTGAATGAGGAGAGTGAGAATAACTGGGAAAATCTTGTAACTGGGGGAATAGGGGAATCATATTACGAATCTATTGTGAATCGGATTTTGTGGAACTCTAATGGTAAAGAGGTAAAAGAAGAACTTGATGGAGCCCCAAGAAATGAGGACTGGTATTTTACTAAGGGCCTCAGTTATCGGTATTTTGGGAACCAATTTTGCGCGAGGCAGTTGCCAAATGATACTATCATCGGAAAAAGCGCAATTGGTGTATTTCCATCCAACACTAACGACATTGGATGGTTGATATCGTATTTAAACTCAACACTAGTAAGGCACACGATCAACTCAATATCTCCAGGATTGCGTTTTGAACAAGGAGACGGAAAACGCATTCCCGTTGTTGATTTCGCTCCTAGAGATGAAGAGAGATTGTCGGAAATCACCAATGATCAGATCAGTCTTCGGAAACAAATATATGCAGTCGATGAAGTAAAGCCTGAATTTAACCCGACAACATTTGTTAATGTGGTTAGGAGATTCGGGATTCGTGGACTTATTTTATTTAATGAATTCTATAAGGCTCAGTTACTCGTAGGACAAGGATTAGTCGATAATTTAGTTTGGGAGGTAGTACAGGCCGATCAAGAATCCATTAATTTTGCCCATGACCGTTTTGGACAAAATGTCGCAAATTATCCACATGTATGTCACCCCTCAATTGAAACGACGTATGATGTGGAATTAACTGATTGCGATGAAATGGGGAACATAATAAGCAAATTGTCTGAACAAGCTGGCGAAGATATAGAGTCATTGGCAGAAAATTTATCACTATCACCATTATCCGTTTCTGAGTTGAGGTTCAATCAAGATATATACAATATGAATCAAAAGAAAGATGCTACAGGAGATCTCCTATCATACTTCATTGGTTGTATATTCGGCCGCTGGGACAACCTCGAGAAGCAAATTACCCCCACCGAAGACGGCATCCTCGTCTTTGCCGACCAGTTCGACGACAACGTCACCGATCGTATCCGCGAGTGCATCGAGGCCACCTTCGACGACGTCTACGAGAAGGAAGCCGAGATCGAGAACCTTCTCAATAAGGACATGACCGACTGGCTCCAAGAGAACTTCTTCCGCTATCACCACTGCAAGGAGTACCGCCGTCGCGGCCAGCGCATCCCCATCTACTGGCACCTCGAGAGCGACGACGGCGCGTTCAGCTGCTTCCTCTACTACCACGAAATGGATGCCGACACCCTCCCCAAAC
>LFCJ01001077.1_pt1 | contig 18400 bp, 18 predicted proteins | sample 643141 | NCBI WGS metagenome assembly LFCJ01 (sample SAMN03766243, study PRJNA286221) | soda lake metagenome | biome: soda lake; feature: Kulunda steppe; material: water; isolation source: sample B1-Br-g2 brine of Lake Bitter-1 | place: Russia: Kulunda steppe | collected 2010-07
TAATACGCTGGTGACCCGACGTTCGAACGGGTGAACCAGTATGCGCTTTCTCGTCGCAACCGACGGCTCGGAAGACAGTGATCGGGCACTCGAGCACGCGGTCGACCTCGCACGGGCGGCCGACGCCGACCTGACGGTCGTCCACGTCGTCACGCCACGGATCGAATCGGGCGGCACCGACCCGATCGAGTCCTTCTCGGACGCCGAACACCGGCTGGTCCGGGAGAACGTCGAACGGGCCGAAGAACGCGGAGTGCGGGTTCTCGAGGCGGCCACACGGGAAGTCGAGGAGGGGGGTCTCGAGGTCGAAACCGAGTTGCTCTACGGCGAGGCCGTCGAGAGCATCGTCGAGTACGCCGATCCCGATGTGTACGACGAGATCGTCGTCGGTCACCGCGGGCTGTCCGATCGCGCCGAGTCGTTCCTCGGGAGCGTCGCGAACGAACTCGTCCGACGGGCGGCGGTCCCGGTGACGGTCGTTCGGTAGCTCACCGAACGCGTTCGGACCGACGGACGGTCAACACTGGCACCGGCGAGAGCCTGACGACACGTTCGGCGACACTGCCAAGCAGAAAGCGCCCGAGCCCCGTCCGGCCGCGGGTCCCTATCACGATCAGGTCGACGTCGTGATCGTCGGCGTATCCGATGATCGCCCGAGACGGGGGGCCGTGGGTGACGGCGCCTTCGACGTCCTCGAGGCCGGTGTCACGCGCTCGAGTTGCAGCCTCATCGGCGATCCGTTCGCCCGCCGAGTCGAACTCCTCGACGATTACGCCGGTCTCGACGTCGTTCGCGAAGACGGTCGGATCGACGGCGTAGACGACGTGTAGCTGTGCGCTGTACCGCTCGGAGAGATCGACGGCGTGGGCGAGGACGCGGTCTGTCGTCTCCGGGCCGTCGGTCGGGAAGAGAATGCGCTCGTACATACGATCCGACTACGACAGCCGCGGTCAAAGACGTGTCCCGTCCTCACACGGATCGTTACAACGATTTCCCGGTGATCGCCGTTCCATCCGGGTCGACCACCGGTAACGGATTCCACCGGACCGTATCACTCCAGGGCACTCGCCGCCCGGACGATCTCCCGTTCGCCGAAGGCGGGACCGACGAACTGACAGCCGACGGGGAGGCCGTCGGTCTCGCCGGCCGGAACCGAGATCGCCGGCAGGTCGGCGAGGTTGACCGGGACGGTGTTGGCGTCGGCCAAGTACATCTTCAGCGGGTCCTCGAGGCCCTCCCCGAGTTCGAAGGGGGGGACGGGCATCGTCGGTGAGGCCAGCACGTCGACCTCGGAAAGTGCCCGATCGAAGTCCCGTTTGACCCACGCGCGGGCGTCCTGGGCTTTCCTGTAGTATTTGTCGTGGTAGCCGGCCGAGAGGGCGTAGGTGCCAAGGAGGATCCGGCGTTTGACCTCCTCGCCGAACCCCTCCTTGCGGGCTTTCGAGAACACCTCGTTCCAGTTGCCGTCGTAGCCACCCGACTGGCCGTATCGAACGCCATCGAAGCGGGCCAGGTTCGAGGAGGCTTCCGACATCGCGATCACGTAGTAGGCCTCGACGGCGTGTTCGATCGAGGGCAGGCTGACCTCGTGGTACTCCGCGCCTCGGGCCTCGAGGTCGGCGATGGCGTCCCAAAAGGTCTCGACGACGCCCTCGTCCGCGCCCTCGAGTAACTCCGTGGGGACGCCGACCTGTACCCCGTCGACGTCGCCGTCCGCGGCGTCGGCGTAGTTGCCCTCCCCGTCGGGTGGCTCGCGGGTGGTCGCGTCGTGGTCGTCCTCGCCGGCGACGACCTCGAGGAGTGTCGCGGCGTCCTCGACGGTGGACCCGAAGGGGCCGATCTGCTCTAGGCTGTTGGCGTAGGCGACCAGCCCGTACCGGGAGACCAGCCCGTAGGTGGGTTTGATGCCGACGACGCCACAGAAGGCCGCGGGACAGCGCACGGAGCCACCGGTGTCCGACCCGAGCGCGAGGTCGGCCTCGCCGGCGGCGACGGCGGCGGCGGAGCCACCGGAAGAGCCACCGGGGACGTGTCCCGGCGCGGCCGGGTTGTCCGTCGCGCCAAAGGCGGAGGTCTCGGTGGTCGTCCCCATGCCGAACTCGTCCATGTTCGTCTTCCCGACGATCGTCGCGCCGGCCTCGGTCAGCCGGGAGACGACGGTGGCGTCGTAGGGGGGGACGTATTCCGAGAGCATCGCCGAGCCACAGGTCGTCCGGACGCCCGCCGTCGAGATGTTGTCCTTGACGGCGACCGTCTTGCCCGCGAGCGGCCCGTCCTCGGCACCTTCGATCGCTTCTTCGGTGATGAAGATGTTTTCGGTCATGATCAGGAGACGTTCGGTCCTTTGAAGTAGCCGTCTTCGCTTTCCCCGGCGTTTCGGAGTGTGCTCTCACCGTCGAGGGTCTCCCGGCGCTCGTCCGGGCGCATCACGTTCGCCAGGTCGGCCTCACGGGAGACTTCCGGCACCTCGTCTAACGTCTCGAAATACCCCAGGATGTCCGCGAACTGCTCTGTGAAGCGGTCGACCTCCTCGTCCTCGAGGTCGACGCGTGCGAGTCCCGCGACGTGGCGGACCGCTTCCGGGCTAACGGCGTCGTCGCTCATACGTTCCCCCACCGGCCTGTGGGGAGTAAGGGTTTCGATACCACAAAGCTCCCGTGGGGCCGGCCTGGCCCGATACGCTCCGGGTGAAAGACGTGAAATTAAACCAAAGTATTTAAGTTATCTTCGTCCATAACTAGACTCGATTTCGGCCGTTCTGTAAGATACCAAACACAATGACGAACTCCCCGACCCGAACCCGGACCAGCGAACCCGAGAGAGCAGAGACGAAAGGAGCCGAGCGGACCGTCGACGACCGTACCACCTGTCCCGAGTGTGGGGGACGACTGACCAGCGACGACGAACACGGAGAGACCGTCTGCATGGACTGTGGGCTGGTCGTCGAGGAAGGCGAAATCGACCGTGGTCCCGAGTGGCGGGCCTTCGACGCGGGCGAAAAAGACAGGAAGAGTCGCGTCGGGGCCCCGACGACGAAGATGATGCACGACCAGGGGCTGTCGACGAACATCGGCTGGCAGGACAAAGACGCCTACGGTCGGTCGCTCTCGAGTCGCCAGCGCCAGAAGATGCAGCGGCTTCGCACCTGGAACGAGCGCTTTCGCACCCGCGACTCCAGAGAGCGCAACCTCAAACAGGCCCTCGGCGAGATCGACCGCATGGCGAGCGCCTTGGGGCTCCCCGAGAACGTCCGGGAGACCTCGAGTGTGATCTATCGGCGTGCCCTCGAGGACGACCTCCTCCCGGGGCGGTCGATCGAGGGCGTCGCCACCGCCTCGCTGTACGCCGCCGCCCGCCAGGCGGGCACCCCGCGTAGTTTGGACGAGATCGCGTCGGTCAGCCGCGTCGAAAAAACCGAGATCGCCCGCACCTACCGCTACGTCGTCCGTGAACTCGGTCTCGAGGTCAAACCCGCCGACCCGGTCAGCTACGTCCCCCGTTTCGTGAGTGACCTCGGGCTCTCGGAGGGGACCGAACGCCGGGCACGGCAGTTACTCGAGACCGCAAAAGGGGCGGGGGTCCACAGCGGCAAGTCGCCCGTCGGTCTCGCTGCGGCTGCGGTGTACGCCGGCGCCTTGCTCACGAACGAACAGGTGACCCAAACCGCGGTCAGCGAGGTCGCGGACATCTCCGAAGTGACGATCCGCAACCGGTATCACGAGTTGCTCGAGGCCTCCGAGGCGTAGTCGGTGCCGCCTCCGAGGTCGTCCGTCGGGTGGCGTCGGAGCCGAAGTTGGGCCAACCCGCCGTCGACACTTCCGGTCGATTCGTAGCTCGCGGGACGGCCCCCGGTAGGTAATAAATGTACGAACATATTCGGCTAATTCCCGCAGTCTGGGAATCGCTATACTTAACCCTATCCTGGGCTCACGTGTGATGTGAGGTCACAGAGATGATTACATTTGACCGAGAAAGACTACCACTCCCGGAGGTGATGAGATGAGTGTGGACGATTCGGTCGGCGATCACACCGACGACTCGCCCGCTCACCTCGACGACTGGGAAATCGAGCTCAGGTCGGCACTCGAGGGGACAGAGTACGACGCTGACCTCGGTGTGGGACTCGCAAAGGACGCCCAGCGGCTGGCGACCGGTGAACTAACGGAAGCACAGTTTCGCGAGCGCTACGACGACGACGTCATCACGAACCTCGAGAACGAGGACTTCTTCGAGTTACTGGGGGCCGAGGACGCGGACCTCGAGATCGTCGACGACCTGCGAGCCGCTGGGGGAACGTTCCTCGATGGGCTAAACGGGGTCAGTGGCAACTCAGACACCTCCCGCCGGGAGGTCATGAAGAAGATGAGCGCCGGCGCGGCGTTTCTCGGACTCGGCGCCCTGACCGCCGCCGACGACGGACGGGACCCACAGGCCGCGATGGCCGCCCAGGACGACGAAGGGGGCAACGATACCCAGTTCGGGATGGTCATCGACCTGGAACGATGTGACGGCTGTCTGGGCTGTGTCGAGGGCTGTTACGAGGAGAACAACCTTCGTGCCGGCGCGAACTGGATGTACGTCCTCAACTACAAAGACGAGGAGAACCAGCGGACCGCCGAGGACCCGGGTCGGCTCGTTCGTCCGTGTCAACACTGCAGTGAAGCGCCGTGTGAGCAGGTCTGTCCGACCACGGCACGACACACCCGTCCGGAGGACGGACTGGTTCTCACCGATTACGACATCTGTATCGGCTGTCGGTACTGCCAGGTCGGCTGTCCGTACGGTGTCAACTACTTCGCCTGGGACCCACCGCGGGTGGACGAAGAACAACACCTAGAGGAGAACAACGACCACGTCTACGACAACCGCGACCAGCGCGTCGACATGCGCCCGCCCCGCGGTGTGATGGGCAAGTGTACGATGTGTCCGTCCCGCCAGGACGGCAACATGGGTGAGGAGGCCGTCGGAACCGTCGCCTGTATGGACGCCTGTGACGAGATGGGTATGAGCGCGATCCACTTCGGCGACCTCAACGACCCCGAGAGCCGTCCGAACCAGTACATCCGTCACCGAACGGCCCACTCCCGTGGGGAACTCGAGGACCTGGACGAGGAGGGTGTCGAGGTCTATGACGACGACGACGACGGCGGCGTTCTGCCCGGTCCCGCCCCGGGTGACGACGACTACGACGACGTTCCGGAGTGGCTCAGTTCGAACATCCCGTCCTCCGAGACTGGCGTCTCGACGTTCCGGCTGCTCGAGGAGATGGATACCAAGCCGAACGTCATCTACCTCGGTGACGAACCCGGTCCGAACGCCGAGCAGTTGAGCCAGGAGGAAGTCGAAGAGGAGGCACCGGGGTACACGATCTCCTACGAACAGCTCAACGAGCGCAGTGCGTTGGCCATGACCGAACCCGACGACCACGAGATCGTCGACGACCGCAAGGACGTCCTCGATGAATCGACCATCGGTGGAGGGATCGGTCAATGAGCACGAAGACGCCGAACGAAGACGACATTCTCCGGCCGATCCGGCACACCTCGAAGAAGTACTACGTGATGCTGGCGGTGTCCGCAGTGGTATTTACCGCGTTCCTCGGTCTGTGGATGATCCAGCTCGCGGAAGGGATGGCAGTCACCGGCCTCTCCGACTGGGGTAGCGGTGGCGGTGTGACCTGGGGGCTGTACATCGGTGCGTTCATCTGGTGGGTCGGGATCGCCCACGGCGGCATCATCCTCTCTGCAGCCGTCCGGTTGCTCGGGATGGAACGATACATGCCCGTCGCCCGACTGGCCGAAATGTTGACCCTCGCCGGCCTGTCGGCCGCCGGGTTCTACATCATCGTCCACATGGGCCGTCCGGACCGCATGGTCACGAGCGTTCTCGGTCACTACCACATCACGGTTCACAACTCGCCGCTGGTCTGGGACGTTACCGTCATCACGGCCTACTTCGTGATGACCGCGACGTATCTGGCCCTCACGCTGCGCTATGACGTCACCCGTCTGCGCGACCAGCTTCCGAACCACTTCGAGCCGCTCTACAAACTGCTCACGATCGGCTACTCGAAAAAAGAAGACGAGGTCATCGAACGGATGGTCTGGTGGCTCGCACTCGCGATCATCATCATGGCTCCGCTGTTGCTCCACGGCGGTGTGATCCCGTGGCTGTTCGCGCTCCTCCCGAGTTACCCGGGCTGGTTCGGTGCGATCCAGGGACCACAGTTCCTGACGATCGCCCTGACCTCCGCGATCAGCGGCGTGATCATCCTCTCGTATGCCTTCCGTAAGGCCTACGACTGGGGCCACATCATCACCGACGACATCTTCCGTGGCCTGACGCTGTGGCTTGGCTTTTTCGCCATGCTGTTTCTCTGGTTGCAACTCCAGCAGATCGTCAGTGGGACCTTCCACTCCACGACCGACCACGCCTACGCGACCGAGGCGAAACTCTCACACCCGATCTACATCGGTTCGATCGCCATCGTGGCCGCGGTGTTGATCTACATCTTCGCCCAGACGGTCCGCAAATCGCTGTTTAGCAAGCGTCGGTCGATCGTCGCCGCCGTCGCGGTGCTCGCTGCGACTCTCGCCGAGAAGGTCTTCTTCGTCGTCGAGGGTCTGATGTACCCGACGTTCAGCCTCTACGAGGCGACCCCCGGTGCCTACTGGCCGAGCGTCATCGAGTTCGTGTCGGTGCTCGGGACAATCGGCATGGTCGTGTTGTTCTTCCTCCTCGTCGCGAAGGTCGTTCCGGTGGTCGAACTCCACGCCGTCGAACACTTACGTGGCGGCCACGGGCACGACCACGAACCGGAAAAAGCAACTGAGGAGGTGGAAGCATGAACTTGGCAACGCTGTCGATGCTCGCATGGGACGCAAGCAGTTACCTGCTCCAGTGGCGCTACCACGGTGACGGGTCCGTCGTGAGTTTCCCCGGTCCCGGCACCTGGATCATCTTCGGCGTCGTTCTGATGCCGATCTACGTCATGGCCCTGGCGTGGTTCCTCGGCAAACCTGCCGATCCGAAGAAAGCCGTCATGGGTGTCGTCTACCTCGTCGGTATCGCCGCACTGTTGTGGATCGGCATGCTGGTCCAGACGCTGATGATCGGCGTCACGTTCTTCTAACTCTCCGCGGCGTTTTTCCGGGAACGAAACGGTCAATATCTCTCGGTCTCGTTTTCGAGAAACAGACCAGAGCCCACCGGCGAGCGAGCAACATACAAGGCTCGGCTGGCACTAGACAGGTACGACCACAATGACGCTCACCGAATCCGAACTCGAGGAGGAACTCTCACGGATCGACGATCCGGCGATCGGCGAAGACATCGTCTCCCTCGGCATCGTAAACGCCGTCCGCGTCGAGGACGGGACCGCAAAGATCTCACTGGCTTTCAACACACCGTACGCGCCCGCCGAGATGGCACTCGGTGACGAGATCCGTGAGGTCGTCTCCGAACTCGGCCTCGAGGCGGAGTTGCGCGCCCAGCCGAAAGCCGAACACGGCTTCGACACGGAGGTCATGCCCGACGTCCGCAACGTCATCGCTGTCGCCTCCGGGAAAGGCGGTGTCGGGAAGACGACCGTCGCCTGCAACATCGCGGCCGGCCTCGAGGACCTCGGGGCCACGGTCGGGATTCTCGACGCCGACATCCATGGCCCGAACGTCCCGCGCATCCTCACGCTCGACGGCGACCCACAGGTCACCCCGGGGGAGATGCTCGTCCCGCCGACCTCCGACGGCGTCCGCGTCGCGAGCATGGGCTTTCTCATGGACAACCCCGACGATCCGGCGATGCTCCGGGGGCCGATGGTCAACAAGTTCATGACGCAGTTTTTCGAGGGCGTCGAGTGGGGAAAACTCGACTATCTGGTCGTCGACCTCCCACCGGGGACCGGCGACGCCTCCTTCGACCTGCTGCAGAACGTGCCCGTCACGGGTGCAGTGATCGTCACGACACCACAGGACATGTCCCTCGTCGACGCCCGGAAGGGCCTGCGGATGTTCCGTGAACACGACGCGACCATCCTCGGAGTGGTAGAGAACATGAGCACCTTCCGGTGTGAGAGCTGTGGGGACGAACACAGCCTGTTCGGGGCCGAGGGCGCAGACGAGATCAGCGAGGACTACGACGTCCCGATCATCTCGAGGCTCCCGCTTCACTCTGACTTCGGTGAAGGCGGCACCGACGGGGCCGCGGTCAAAGACAAGGAGAGCCCCGTCCAGGGGGACGCCTCGACGCTCGTCGAACGGGCCGTAAACCGGCTCAGCGAGGTCAACCGCCGGACCGTCGCCGAGAACGTCTCGCCCAAGAGCCTCCACGACAACACCGTCCCGACCTCGGCGACGATGGACCCGAACCCCGAACCGGAAGCCGACGACGAGGACGTCGAGCCCGAACCCGAGGCGGACGACGGGGACGACGAGGGAGCCGACGACGGGGACGTCGAACCCGAGCCGGAGGCGGACGACGAGGACATCGGCGGCTCGCTGACCGTCGATACCAAGGACGACTAGGACAGCGACTCGACGTACTTCCTAACGTGGTCGCCGATCCGGCGTTTGTACCCTGCCTGGCGGGCGACCCGATCGAGTTCGCGCGCGACCAGGCTTCCGTACTGGACCGCCTTTTTCTCCCTCTCGGCGACCTCCGCCGGGAGATACGCCCTCGAGACCCGGCGTAACGCCCGTTTCCGTGTTCTCTCGTCGGCCAACAGTTCGGGCGGGAGCCGGAGTGTCGCCTCCACGACCGAATCGTGGAGGAAGGGGGCGGCCGGCTCGAGGCCCGCCGCCTCGAGTGCGAGGACGTCCCGCGGGAGCTGGTCGGGGAGGGTGGCGATCTGTTCACGGACGGCTCCACGGGTCGTCTCCGCCTCGACCCGGTGGTCGAGGTGGACGACCTTCTCGTAGCCCCCGAACAGTTCGTCAGCGCCCTGCCCGACCGCGAGCGCCCCGTAGCCGTCGTCGGCGACGGCTTCGGCGACCAGGTAAAGCGAGAGGGCGATCCCGACGTCCATCGCGTTCGTTCGCCCGATCGCGTCCGCGACCGTCGGGATCGCCCGCCGGAGATCCCCGTGGGTGAGTTCGACGACCTCCAGCTCACGACCCATGGCGTCGGCGGCGTGTCGTGCGGCCTCGATGTCGTTGCTCCCCGGGAAGCCGACGACGTAACACGGCGCGTCGAGTAACTCGGCGACGAGCGCCGAATCGACCCCGCCGGAGAAGGCGACGGCGACGTCCCCCCGGTCGTACTCGAGGGCGTCGATCGCGGTGTGGATCGCCTCGTCGACGTCCGCTATCGCGCGGTCGTGGTCGTCGGTGGGCTCGAGGTCCGGCAGCTCCCACACCTGCGTCCGTTCGCCACTCTCGGCGACGGTCCCCGCCGGGAAGCCCACCGGGTCCTCGAGGGTGGCAGGTGAGAACGCCCAGTCGTCGCCGGCGGGATCGGTGACCGTCCGTTCGACGAAAAGCGGGACCCGCCCGAGGACGTCCCGGACGAGGCGGCCGTCGACCTCGCCGGCGAAGCCACCGGTTCCGGGGAGGGGGTCCCCGGAGTCGATCGCCGCCCGGACCGTCCCCGCGTCCGTTCCCCGGATCATTCGATGAGCTCCGAAACGCGGCTCTTGACCCGTCGTTTCGCCCCGCCGGCGGCCTGCCGGAAGCTGATGTGCCAGGGGGTACGCTTTCCTTCGACCGTCGTCTGGCCCGCCGCGATCGCCTCGAGGATCGCGTCGGGGGTCTCCTCGTCGGCCCCGACGCGGGTGATCGCCTGTCCGACCATCTCGCTTATGTGAGCGTCGCTTCCGGCGGTCATCGGGAGCCCACGGGTGCGGGCGAAGCGCTCTGCCTGTCTGTTCGCCCGCCCCGTCAGGAGCCGGGAGTTGTAGACCTCGATCGCGTCGGCGTTGGCGAGCTCCGCCCGGCTGATCCTGTCTATGACGCCGTGGCGTGACTCCTGGAAGGGGTGGGGGACGACCGCGAGCCCGCCCAGGTCCCGGATCTTCGCCAGGGTCTCCCCGTAGGAAAGTCCCGGCGGGACCGCCTCTTTGACCCCCAGACCGAGAACGTGGCCGGCCCGACTCGAGATCTCGATCCCCGGGATGGCGACGACGTCGTATTCGGGGGCGAGTTCGACGGCCTCGAGGCTCGCGTCGATCTCGTCGTGGTCGGTGATCGCGATGGCGTCGAGGCCGACGGCCTGGGCTTGCTCTAGGATGAGTTCGACGGGGTCACGACCGTCGTAAGACAGCGCCGAGTGTACGTGGAGTTCGACCGACAGCACGCTCGTACGTTTACTTCGGCCGATCAAAAACGGCTCGGTTAGTGGTGGAGTGGCTCTTCGGCCATCTCCGCACGCAAGGCGGCGACCTCCGAGCGGGGAACGCCCTCCTCGAACTGCTGGAGCAGCGCGTACACCTCCGCGCGGGAGATCTTGACGTCCCCCTCGCGGACCACGTCCTCGGGTCGTTCCCGGAGTTCACGGAGGGTGCCAACGGCGAGCAGGTAGGGGATCGCCCACGCCGAGAGGGTGTTCCCGCGGTGTTCGGGGAGGACCTCGAGGTACCGCTGGGCGTCGTCTAAGTATCCCTCGGCGCGGCCGGTCACGCGCTTTATTACGGAGGTGACGCCGCCGTGGTTGTCCTCCTCGACGACCTGTTCGGCGTCGATCCCCTCCTCGGTGAGCCACTCGGCGGGGAGGTAGACGTTATTCTCCTCGCGGTAGTCGGTCTCGACGTCTTTGGCGATGTTGACGAGCTGGAGCAAGAGGGCGAACGAACGGGCGTTCGTTCGCAACTCCTCTGCACGGTCGGGTGAGGCCCCGCGGGCGACCAGGCCCGTGATGAGCGTCCCGACCGTCCCCGCGGCGTACCAACAGTACTCCTCGAGTTCCTCCAGGGTCTGGAGGCGCAGGCCACCTTCCTCCGCGTAGCGGTCGGTGAACATCGCCATCCCGCCGACCAGTTCGCGAACGGGATCGCGCATGATCTCCCGTGGTTCGTCCTCGAGGCCCTCGAAGGTGCCAAGGACCCGTGGAGTGTTCGCGACGACCTCCCAGTCGTCGTTTCGCTCCTCGGGGAGCCACGGCTCGACTGCGGTCATAAACGACGAGACCTCGAGGTCGTCGTCGGGATCGAGCACTCGGTCGTACCGGTTGAGGAGATCGGTCTGTTCGTCGGGTGGGATGTGTCCCGCGTCCTCGATCGTATCGGCGACCCGACAGAGGAGATACCCGAGGCAGATGTGTCTGGCCATGGGTTCCTCGAGTCGGTCGACCGTGATAGAGAACGTCCGCGAAACACCGTGAACCGCCTCGTAACACCACTCGAGGTCGGCATCGGTTTGGGGTTCGCTCTGTCCCGTCGTCATTTACTTATCGGTCCTTGGTGGGCTTTCGGGAAAAACTCCGCGGTCCCGGTCGGTCCGTCGTGCCGTCGGGTGAGTCGCCGGCCGACGACCGCCGAGACCCCTCCGACCGATAGTTCTAAAGGAGTGACAGGCCGACGTTCCGGTATGGATTTCGGGCTTTCACCCGAGCAAGAACAGATCCGCGACATGGTCGCGGGGTTCGTCGACGAGGAGATCGTCCCGATCGCCGACGGGATCGATCACGACGACGAGTTCCCCCACGACCTCGTCGGCGAGATGGGGGACCTCGGTCTGATGGGGATGCCCTTTCCCGAGGAGTACGGCGGTGCCGGACTCGACTACCACTCGTATGTGATCGGCCTAGAGGAGATCTCCCGGGGCTCCGGCGGTGTCGGAACGATCGTCGCCGCCCACATCTCGCTTGCGGGCAACATGCTCTATGAGTTCGGTGACGAGGAACAGACGGAAACGTACCTGACGCCCCTGGCGGAGGGGACGGACGTCGGGGCCTTCGCCCTCTCGGAGGCCGGGGCTGGCAGCGACGTTCCGGCGATGGACACGACCGCGGAGAAAGACGGCAACGAGTACGTCCTGAACGGCGGGAAACTCTGGATCTCGAACGGGTCGGTCGCGGATACGGTCGTCGTCTTCGCGAAGACCGACCCCGGAGCGGGACGGGATGGGATCTCGTCGTTCGTCGTTCGCCCGCAAGAAGACGACGGTTTCTCCGTCGAACGCACGGAGGACAAACTCGGTGACAAGGGCTGTCCCACCGCAGAACTGCGGTTTTCCGGTCTCCGGGTCCCCGCCGATCGTCGACTCGGCGAGGAAGGTGACGGTTTCGTCCAGGCGCTGAAGACGGTAAACGGCGGGCGGATAACGATCGCCGCCAGAAGCGTCGGGATCGCCCGTGGGGCGTTCGAGCAGGCACGCGAGTACGCCACAGACCGCGAACAGTTCGGCCGGCCCATCGGCGAGTTCCAGTCGATCAAACACAAACTCGCCGATATGGACACCAAGATCCAGGCGGCGAAGTTGCTCATGCACAGGGCCGCGGACAACAAGATCCGCGGGGAAAGTTACCGCAAGGAAGCCGCCCAGGCCAAACTGTACGCCTCGGAGGTCTCCCGGGAGGTCGCCAACGAGGGGATCCAGATCCACGGCGGTTACGGCTACACGAAGGACGTTTCGGCCGAACGGTTCTACCGCGATGCCAAGCTAAACGAGATCTACGAGGGCACGAGCGAGGTCCTGCGGAACACGATCGGCGACCAGCTCGTAGAATAAGTCCACGAACTGACCGGACGACACCGACAGAAAACATAGCGAAGGCTGATACTCCTTCGGGCCGGCTGTTCAACCATGCGTGAAGAATACGACGTAATCGTCGCCGGGGCCGGCCCCGCGGGTGCCCAGTGTGCACGCGACCTGGCGGCTCGAGACTACGACGTCGTCGTCCTCGAGACCGAAACGGAAGCGCAGTTCCCACGGACGAGCGACAAGTCGACGGCGGGAACGTTCCCGTCGATGATGTCCGCCTTCGGAATCCCCGACGACGTCGTCATGCACTACACCGACAGCGTCGTCCTCGAGTCCCCGAGCGATCACTTCGTGCAAGAACAGGCGGGGGCCGTCCTCGATTTCGCCGACTTCAAGCGCTTTCTCGTCGAGGACGGCCGAGCCGATGGCGCGGAGTACCGCTTCGACGCCCGCGTGACGGGCCCGATCACGGAGAGTGGGGAGATCGTCGGCGTCAGATACAACGGCGACGAGGCGGTCTACGGAGCGGTCGTGATCGACGCGACGGGGCCGAGCGCGCCACTGGCGAAGGCCCTGGGCGTGAGCGATCTCAAACGGGAGAACCACGCCATCGGCGTCGAGTACGAACTCGAGGGTATCGACATCGACCACCCCGGTTTCGCCGACCTGACCGACGCGATGATGTTACGGCTGGATCACAACCTCGCACCCGGGGGCTACTCGTGGATCTTCCACACGGGCGAGGACACGGCGAAAGTCGGCCTCTGTTACATCCAGAACGACAGCCACCGCCACTACGCCCGCGACGGGTTCGGTATCGACGACTACCTCGGGTTGTGGCTCGAGACCGATCCCCGATTTGCGGATGCAGAACGGATCGACGGGATCCAGCATCGGGGTTCGGCACACATCCAGCGACCCGGCCAGTTGAGCACGGACAACTTCATGGCCATCGGCGATACGGTGCCGACGGTCGACCCGCTGTGGGGCGAGGGTATCCACAAGGGCATGAAGTCGGCCCGCGCCGCAGCGGCGACGGTCGACGCCTGTCTCGACAAGGGCGTCGAGGACACCTCCGCAGAGCAGATGGCGCTGTACGACAAACTCTGGCACCGTGACGTGGCGCCGGAAATGGACGCCCGACTGCTGATGACCGAGTTGCTCTATCTCGCACCCAACGACCGCTACGACAGGCTGATGGCCGACCTGCGGCGACTCGAGGACGACACGTTAGCGAAGGCAAACCAGGGGAACAAACTCGCGATCGCGAAGCTGTTACACCTCGAGGACCTGCCTCTCCTGGCTCGGCTCGCAGCCGACCGCAGTGAGTCGTCGGTGCCGGCCGTTCTCGACCGGGCACTCGATCGCTCGATGGGGCCAACGACGAGCCCAGCGCGGTACGACTGAGGCCGACGACCCACAGATCTGGCTGGTTCTCGCCCGTCAATATTGTTATAAAAAAACAAGATTGCTGGTTCTTTCCTGGCGTTACCTCGGTCTCCACAAAAATCGCGGGTATCGGTGGCGGGCTCACGGGGTCGCCCCATCCCTACCCCGTGTGCGTTCCCCCGTGACCGAAACGCCACCACAGGGGACGAGAGGTGACGAAATCGAACGGTAGAGCGCGCGGGCGACGTGTCGCCCCCCGTTCCGGACACTTATATCCAGATAACGTATAGAAATATTCCCGTTGGATAGGCGTGGGATTCTTTTCAGTAATATTGTTGCAGAAACCCAAAACCGTTATACGGCCTCTGCGACTAGGTCCTCTCGAGAGAACACATGGTCAACACACGATCGACGCGACAGCTGCGAGGGGAGACGTGATCGACCTCACGACGCTTTCGGGACCGACAGGAGCCACGCTGGTAGTCGGCGTGATCTTCGTGCAGGCGCTCGCCCTCTACGCCGGTTACGCCGTCCTCGAGCGGGTCCTACCGCCCCTGGTCGAGACAGCGACGAGTACGTAAGATGGAGATACTCGGACTCAGTCTGGCGTTGCTCGCGTTGTTCGTGAGCTTTGGCTTTATGGTCGGAGTGCTGTTCGGGTTCTTCGGGATGGGAGGGTCGTTCCTGGTCACTCCCACCCTGTTGATCCTTGGCTATCCGGCCTCCGTCGCGATCGGGAGCGGTCTGGCGTTTTATTTCGGGACCTCCGTCATCGCCGTGATGAAACACTACGACGTCGGGCAGGTCGATTACAGACTCGGTGCCGTGTTGTTCGTCGTCCTCTCGATCGGGATCGAACTCGGCAGCCGGCTGGTGTTCGCCCTCGAGGCACTCGGGATCGCGAACCTCATCACGGGCGTCGCGTACGTCCTCTTGCTGGGTGGGATCGGCGCGTTGTTCCTGCGACGGGCCTACAACCTCGAAACCGAGGACGGAGACGACGAGGACATCAGCGACGAGGACATCCCGGCGGTCGCACAGAGGATCCAGTCGTACACCGTTCCGCCGATGATCGACCTCTCTTCCGGTGGCCGGGCGTCCGTCTGGACGATCACGGGCACGGGCGGAGGCGTCGGGCTCGTCTCGGGACTGATCGGCGTCGGTGGCGGGTTCATGCGGATGCCCGCGATCTACTACGTGATCGGGACGCCCCTGACCGCCGCGGTCGGGACCAGCCTGTTCGCAGGGCTGTTCTCGGGGGCCTTCGGCACGTTCACCTACGGGAGAACCGGTAGTGTCGACCTCGTGGTCGTCTCCTTGTTGCTCGTCGGCAGCGCACTCGGTGCCCGGATCGGCTCGGCGGCGACCACGATGGTCGAGGAAGACGACGTGATCGTCTACTTCGGGCTCATGATGGTGTTCGCCAGCGTCGGGATCGCACTCAGCGAACTCGCGAACTGGCTCGGCACGGACGCACTCGACACCCTGAGCGTGCTCTTGCTCGTCGGCTCGTCGTTTTTCGTCGCGTCGATGATCCTCTACAAGGTCGTTCAGGCTGTCAGCACGGACGGATCGACCGCACGGGCGACCCCCGACGGGGACGACTGACCCCCTCGAGTCCGGTCGTGGCCCCTGTGAGGGAGTTTCCGGTACCCGAACCCCGTTGGTCTCCAGGACGCGGATTCGACGCCCTCGATCGAAACCCGTAAGTGCTGACTGAACGTTCAGTCAGTAGTGACGCTCCCAACCGTCTTCGACGATCCGTCGGACACACACGAGGAGGTGATGGCCGCGACCTACCGGGCGCTGTGTACCCACGGGTACGCCAACCTCACCATCCAGCGGATCGCCGACGAGTTCCCCAAGAGCAAGTCCCTGCTCTATCACCACTACGACGGGAAAGACGATCTGCTCCTCGAGTTCCTCGAGTTCATCCTCGAGGGTTTCGAGTCGAACGTGCCGGCCGAGGAGTACGTCGACGCCAGAGCGCATCTGGAGGCGCTCCTCGATCACGTCCTGCCACCCGAAGCCGACCTCGAGGAAAAGCGCCGGGACTTTGCGAGCGCGATAGTCGAGTTACGCGCCCAGGCGACCCACGACCGCGCCTACCACGACCACTTCACGCGCAGTAGCCGCTTTTTCCACGATCGCGTCGTGGCGATCGTCGAGACGGGCATCGAGGAGGGCGTCTTCCGGCCCGTCGACCCCGAACGGGTCGCGACCGTCCTCATGACGGTCTTCGACGGCACGCGCTTTCGACGGTCGACCACCGACGTCGCGGGGACGATCCCCGACCTCCGGGCGGAACTCGAGACCTACCTCGAGGCGTGTGTCTACGCCGAGCGGGAGGACGCCGCGTGAACTCGGCCGGCGGAAGCGACCGCGCGGTCGACGTCATCGACGGCGGACTGATCTGGCCGTTGATCGTCCTCTCGATCCCGATCGTCGTCGCGAACTTACTCCAGGTCGGCTACAACCTCGCCGACACCTTTTGGGTCGGCCGGCTCGGACAGGAGGGCGTCTCGGCGCTCTCGTACGCCTGGGCGATCATCTTCCTCGTAATCAGCGCCGCGATCGGGTTTACCGTCGCAGGCACGGTCCTGGTCGCCCAGAACAAGGGTGCGGGCAACGTAGACCAGGTGAGCCGCGTCGCCGGCCAGACGATCTCCTTCGTTCTCCTGTTCTCGATCGTCGTCGGCGTCGTCGGCTACCTCCTCTCGCCCTCTCTGCTCGAACTCATCGGTGCGGAGCCGGGAACGACCGAGTACAGCTACGCCCTCCAGTACGTCCGGGTGGAGTTTCTCGGTATGCCCCTGATCTTCGCCTTTTTCATCTTCCAGTCGCTGCTCCAGGGGTGGGGGGATACGCGAACGCCGCTGTATCTGATGGCCGGCAGCGTCGGGCTCAACGTCGTCATCGACCCCTTCTTCATCCTCGGCTTCCAGGACAACGTCGTCTTCGCCTGGTTCGGCCTCGAGGCCCTGGAGGCGCGTCTGTACGAGGCGACCGGCTTCGACGGCCTCGCGGTGATGGGCGCGGCGATCGCGACGATCATTTCACGGTTTCTCGCCGCGGCGGTCGGGATGTGGCTGTTGCTCTCCGATCGCGTCGGCATCGGACTCGAGCCCGCCGATTTTGTCCTCGAGCGTGAGACGGTTCGGTCGATCGTCTCGATCGGCGCGCCCGCGAGCGTCGAGGTCAGCACGAAAGCCGTGAGCGTGACGGTGATGACGGCACTCGTCGCGATCGCCGGCAACGAGGCGGTGGCGGCCTACGGCATCGGTTCGCGGGTGACCTCGGTCGTCGTCTTACCCGCCCTGGGACTGGCCCGTGGCGTCGAGACGGTCGTCGGCCAGAACCTCGGAGCGGGACAGGTAACACGGGCGAAGCGGGGGGTGTACGCAGCCGTCGGGCTCATCACGGCGTCGTTGCTTGCGTTCAGTGCCGGCGTCTTCGTTTTCGCCGGACCGATCGTCGACCTGTTCGTCACCGGGAGCGGGGCCGAGGCGGTGACGGCTATCGGCGGCGAGTACCTCCGGATCGTCAGCGTCTCCTACGTCTTCCTCGGCGTGTTCTACGTCGTGCAGGGTGGCTTCCGCGGGAGCGGCAGTACCCGGACCGCCATGGCCTTTGCGTTCACCGGCTTCTTGCTCTTTCAGGTGACGTTCGCCTACGCGTTCGCCGTCCCGATGGGCCTCGGCGCGACGGGCATCTGGTACGCCGAAGCGCTCGCGAACGTCTGTATGGTCACCGCCGCCGGTCTCTACTTCCTGCGTGGGACCTGGGTCGGGAGCGTCGTCGACGCCGGGGGCGACGGTCGGTCGCCGGACGATGCCGGGGACAAGGCCCCCGTCACGATCGACGGGACGGACGAGCCGTAGAGCCACGCTCACATCGGCGAACCCGGACGTTTCGAGCCGTAGATAGGCGGGAAGTCCCAGCCCACGGCCACGAGCGGTCTTCCCCGCTCGTCGACTCCCGCTGTATCGTACCCGTCCCCGGGCCCTGGGAAAACATCACAATTTATTTTATTGAATAACTTATACTCGGGGGCAAGGAGTCGGTTACCCGCATATGGGAACACAACACAACATAGGGGAGTACATCGCCGCCGACGACTCGATGACGTCGGCCTCGGACTTTTTCGAGCACCTGGTCGAGGGTGTCGGTGTCGGGGTCGGTGCCGTCGGTTCTCACGGCCGGTTCATCTACGTGAACGAACACTACGCCGACACGCTAGGATACAGCCGGGAATCGCTCGTCGGCAGCGACCTCGAGACGGTAAACCCCGAGTTCGATCAGTCCCGCTTCGAGGAGTACTGGGACTCGTTTTCGATCGGTGAAACACGGACGACCGAGACCGTCCACCGGACGGCAGA
>LFCJ01001078.1_pt1 | contig 18389 bp, 21 predicted proteins | sample 643141 | NCBI WGS metagenome assembly LFCJ01 (sample SAMN03766243, study PRJNA286221) | soda lake metagenome | biome: soda lake; feature: Kulunda steppe; material: water; isolation source: sample B1-Br-g2 brine of Lake Bitter-1 | place: Russia: Kulunda steppe | collected 2010-07
CTCTTCGAGGTCCGGACCGCCAACGTCTTCCATGTGGAAGAAAACGTCATCGTCCGCGTCGTCCGTCGAAATGAAACCGTAGCCGCCTGTGTCGTTGAAGAAATCAACGTTTCCTTTCGCCATTGCTCTTGAACACAGTAGACGGGGGCATATGAAAGTTGCGTGAGAGGTGCTCACGTGACTCCCGCGGGTACCAGAGCCACGGATAGCGCGTCTCGAGTGAGCAGCAATTTGTACGCGAGCAGGTCCCTAAGCGGCGGTATCAAAGGGGTTTTACCGAGAGTCGATTCAGGCACAGAAGCGATATTCTTGTAAGGGTCTCACACGCATCCGCATATAGGATTATTTATCAAATGGCAAGCGAAAAGGCGGCGTATGACTCCGTCGGGGACACCCGAATCGACGCCAACAGTTGGACACGTTGCCCTCATTGCCCTCTTTGTGACGGCACTGGTAACTGCCCAACTGACGGCCGCAAAAGTGCTTGCCTTTGAATTACCGTTCTCGCTCCCAGTTGCGGGGGCGGAACTGGTCTTACCCGGCGCGGCACTCGCCTATGCACTTACGTTCCTTGCGAGTGACTGTTATGCTGAGTTGTACGGCCGAAAGGCCGCCCAGATCGTCGTCAACGTCGCGTTCGCGATGAACTTCGTCGTCCTCGTGCTCGTCTGGTCAACGATTGTCGCACCGGCCGCCGAGACCAGCATCGATCCGGAGATGTTTGCAGAGGTGCTTGGTGCCTCGACGAACATCGTACTCGGAAGTCTGCTGGCCTACGTCGTCAGCCAGAACTGGGACGTAATCGTCTTCCACCGAATTCGCGACTACACCGGCCGGGAGAAACTCTGGCTCCGAAACCTCGTCTCGACGGCTTCGAGCCAGGCGATCGATACCGTCATTTTCGTCGCCATCGCCTTCGCCATCGCGCCGGCAGTGTTAGGTGTTGGTGTCGTATTACCCCTCGAGGCGGTGCTCGCGCTCATGGTCGGCCAGTACCTGTTAAAACTCGCAATCGCGGTGATCGATACGCCGATTGTGTATGCTGTCGTCGCCTTCATCCGCTCGCGCGAAGCACGCAAGACGCCAGCGACAACACGGTAACGACGGACCGTTTTTGTTTTTCCCCGCCCACCAGTGAGTATGGACGAACGCGTACGCGAACACGCGAGGGTGTTAGTCGACTGGAGTGCCCGCGTTGAACCGGGTGACAACGTGGTGCTTTCGGTCGGTCCTGATGCCCACGAACTCGCTGTCGCCGTCGCTGAAGTACTCGGCGAACGGGGGGCAACACTCCATGGGAGTTACCGCTCCGGAGAGGTTAGTCGCGCATATCTCAACGCTCACGAGGGCGAGTTTGCCCCGCCGGCCCACGAACAGGCGCTGTTCGAGGCTGCCGACGTCTATCTGTCGCTTGGTGGAGAACGAAATGCGAGCGCAATGGCTGATGTGCCAGGTGAGCGCCGACAAGCCTACCGCCGAGCGGTACAGGAGGTACGGGAGGCCCGGTTTGACACTCGGTGGGTTTCGACAGTCCATCCAACGCGGTCACTCGCCCAACGGGCGAACATGTCCTACGAAGAGTATCAGGCGTTTGCCTACGATGCAATCCTGCGAGATTGGGAGGCCCTCGCCGAAGAGATGGCCCAACTCAAGACGATACTCGATGACGGGTCGACGGTCCGTCTTGTGAAATCAGGCATGGAACTGGTGATGGAAATCGAGAACCGAACGGCGATCAACAGTGCTGCCTCCGTCGCCTACGACTCACACAACCTCCCAAGTGGCGAGGTGTTTACCGCCCCCAGCGCTGTCGAAGGCGAGGTCATATTTGATATCCCGATGACCCTCGAGGGTGAACCCGTCCGTGATGTCCACCTAGTCTTTGAGGATAGCACTGTCGTCGACTACGACGCCGCCCAAGGGGAAGCCGTACTCGAGGAGATTCTCGAGACCGACGCCGGGGCTCGCCGGCTTGGAGAGTTGGGAATCGGTATGAATCGGGGGATCGACCGCTACACCAATACGATCCTCTTCGATGAAAAGATGAGCGAGACGGTCCATCTGGCACTGGGGCGAGCATACGATGCCTGTCTCCCGGCCGGCGAGCAGGGCAACGAGTCAGCAGTACACGTCGACTTGCTTACCGATATGAGCGAGGACGCCCGACTCGAGGTCGATGGAACGGTGCTCCAGCGTGATGGGTTCTTTCGCTGGGAAGACGGCTTCAATGGGTAGTAAGCGGTGACAAACTGAGAGTTTCGAGCGGTAAGCACTGCCAAACGGCGTCGCCAGCTGTGGTAAGCTCCCGCATACTAATGTGTGTTCTTGCGTTCGAATCGAATGCCCGCCACGGTTGGTGGCGGTTAGTGAGGCTGTCTCACCTGCGAGTTGTACAGTCAGTTGTCTGCCCGCCCGCCCGGAGGCGGCATGTATCCGGACTGCACGTATTCCCATGGCTTTTCGCCCCGGGGCGCGTAGCGACTCCATGCGCGATGCGCTCCGGGTCGGTCTCGCCATTTACAACGACGGATTCTATCATGCAGCACACGATGCGTGGGAATCGCCGTGGCTGTCCCTCGAGGACGGAACCGACGACGAGCGACTGCTTCACGGGTTGATTCAGTACACCGCCGCCATCTATCACGCGCGAAACCGAAACTGGGAGGGAGCAACCGGTCTCGCAGGGAGTGCTGAGGAGTACCTCCGTGGGCTTCCACACACGCTCCATGGCGTCGACCTCAAACCTGTTCGGCACTATCTCGAGAAGATAGCTGACGATCCGGAACTGATCGAGCGTCGTGAGCCACCCCAGGTGACACACGAGGGGGACGTCCCGACGCTTGCAGACCTTACTGTCGAACAGATTGGAACGGCCGCAGTAATTCTTGCCGAAGAGTGGGGATACACGCAGAAGCCGCTCGAACAGGCCGCCGAGTACGCACGCACCGACTTCGAAGGTGGTGATGCGGGCAGTCAGTTCATCTCGTTGCTCTTTGATTTCGTCCTCGAGGAAGACCGTCGAGGGCTCGTCTATCAGCGACTGGGCCAACACGTCGACCGACGGGAGACACGGGAGTCGGACGTTGAGGGATTGTTTTAACGCCTCGAGTACAACGGTAGCTGTGACCCAAGAGAGTGACGCCGAATCGGAGGGGTGTGTGGTCTGTGGCCGGCTTGTCTCCACCGTCGACTGTGACCGATGTGAACGGACGGTCTGTGTGATGCACTACGACTCGGCGATGGGATTTTGTGGAACGTGTGCCTCGCGGGCGAAGCCGACAGATCGACGAGGAGACACTTTTCTGTTTTAGTCGTGGTCCGCGGAGTTATCCTGTGGGTCGTAGCCCAAAACCTCTCGAGCGCGGTCGATCGAGTAGTATTTGCGGTCGTTATCCGAGATACCGTAGACGATCTCAAAGCCGTAGTCGGCTTTCACACAGCAATCAAACAGATGTGCACAATCGCTGTAGGAGAGCCACATAGCCTGCCCCCGTTCGTAATCGATTGGCGGATGGCCCTCGGTGAGATTCCCGATTCGAACACAGACAACTGAGAGGCCGTGATGGTCGTGGTAGTACCGACCAAGCGTCTCGCCGGCGGCTTTCGAAACACCATAGAGGTTACTCGGACGCGGGAGTTCCTCGCCCTCGAGACGGAAGTCATCGTGCGTGCGGTACATATCGGGCGTCCGCTCCTCGGTTTCGTAGGCGCCGACGGCGTGATTCGAGGAGGCAAAGGCGACTTTTTCGACACCGGCGTCGACGGCCGCTTTGTAGATTTTTTGGGTGCCGTCGATATTGTTCGTCAGGACGCTGTTCCACGGTGCCTCCGGACGTGGGTCGCCGGCAAGGTGGATGACGGCATCGACACCTTCCATTGCCTCTCGGACGACCACATCGTCAGTGATGTCACCGATGATAAACTCGCCCGGGTAGTCCCCGGTTGGCGGTTCCCGGTCGAGAAACCGCCACTCGTGCTCGTCGGCGAGATTGGAGATGATCGCTCTCCCGACTCGCCCTGCTGCCCCAGTAAGCAGAACCGACTGTGCCATTCGTTCGGTGGGAGGCACACGGTCAATAAGTAAGGCGCGGTTCTGGCCCGCTAGGTTGCTCCCCTCACCAGCACACCACAACGGCTACTCGTCTCGAGTGAGAGATGTCGAGTATGGAGCCATCAGACGCCCAACAGGCCTGTTTCGAAGCCGGTATCAAATTCGGTTCGCTGTACCACCAGTTTGCGGGAACGCCTGTCTCGCTGGCGAGTGCAGCCAGTCTCGCCCACGCGATGGAAGAAGCAATCGAGAACCAACCCCACTGTGAGTCAGTCACCGTCGACGTTCAAACCGAAGCGTTGGCCGACGCCCTCGAGCACTCGAGTGCTGAGTACACCGAGTTAACAGGGAAATTTCTCGAGGTCCAAATCGTCATCGCCTACGGAGATCGGACGGTGACGACGGTGATGGCGATGGAAGATGGCTACCCGCTCATGGGGATTGAATCAATCGAGTAATCGGTTTCGCATTCGAGATCCTATTTTGGCGACAGTCGCCGTCTACACACCGATTTCACTTTCACTTTCGGGCAACCTTTTAACCCCCGAGGCCTCGAACGGGGCGTATGAGCCAAACGGCACTCGACGATGACGAACTGTTCGGTGAGGCAGCCAGCGAAATGCGGTCGGATGTCGAAGCCTCACTCGAGAAGGCGTGGGACGCGCTGCCGGACGCCGACGACATCTGGGAAACTGATGCCGAGAACGTCCTCGGCGTGCTCAACGGGCTGAAAACCGCACTCGATGCCGGCGACGCCGAAGAACACCTCCGAGATGCCAAAAAGTGGTTTATGATGGGGCAACGCGCCGACGCCTTCGAGGATGCTGGAGACCTCGAAGACGAACTCGAGGAGCTCGAGGAAACAATCGGCGACATTAGCGAGGCTGGCGAGCAGGTAAGCGACCTGACGGCCACGATCCCCGGACTTCGCAGTTCACTCGAAGCGGTCGACGACGACTAACGGACCGTTCGTTCCGCAACCGCCGCAAGCAGGGTGGCAAGGGCTTCGCCCGAGCGGGCAAGCAGTTGTTCCCCGAGTGCCTCCTCAGCCCCAGTCGGATCCCCGACAACGCCGTTTTTCGTAAACTCCGCCGAATCGTGTGCCAGATTCGTCCCACTGACCCACGCTCCCCAGCGGTCAGCACCGCCGTCTCGGGCGGTTTCTAACTGATCCGCTCGGATCGAATCGGGCTCGAGATGGCGAACCATCGCCGTCTCGAGTGGGCCGCCGTGTCCCATCGGCTCGTCGGTCTCGATTGCGTCGAACCACGTGAACGGGACGGCATAGGCCGCGTCGTGACGGCTAATCGTCGCAGCGACTTCCCCGAGTGCAGGAACGTTCCCACCGTGGCCGTTGACGAGGACGACGCGATCAAAGCCGTGAGCTGCGAGGCTGGCAACCGATTCGCGGACGTATGCACGGAACGTGTCTGCTGAGACCCACATCGTCCCCGCGAAGTGGCGGTGTTCTTCGGCGACGCCGATTGGAATGGTCGGTGCTTGGACCACCTCCCCGGAAAATCGCTCGATTCCAGCCGTCGCGACCGCCTCGGCTGCAATCGTGTCGGTTCCAAGCGGCGCATGTGGCCCGTGTTGCTCCGTGCTGCCGACTGGGAGGACGGCGAGGTCAGTCTCGAGGGCCTCGATTTCGGTCCACGTCGCCGACGCGAGTTCCATACACTCCGTTGGGAAGCCGCCTGCTTGAATCTGGTGTGGCGAGTGGGCGAGTGCAGGCCCAACCGGTTTTCGACCGGGTGCGGTATCTGAAGTATGGCCACAGATGACAGCGAGAGCCGCGAGCAAGGTGTGGAGTTCGGCGACCTTCAGGAGAAACTCGAGGACCACGAGTATCCGACGAGCCACGAAGCGTTACTCGAGGCCTATGGTGAGGAAACCGTCGAGTTCGGTGATGAAACGGCAACGTTCGAAGAGCTAGTTGGACCACTCGAGGGGACCGATTACGAGTCAGCCGACGAGGTCGAACAGGCGGTGATGAACATGGTTGGGGATGAGGCGATTGGGCGGAAAAATTACAGCGACCGGACGCCAGAAGCAGTCGGTGAAGAGCGCCAAGAGGAAGGGGCACCTGGCCAAGAGGGACAGGGTGGCCAGGAGTCGTTCTAATCGTCGTCAGCGTTCGTCTCGGTTCGGGCCCCACGGCGTTTTGCCCGTTCAATGAACTCTTGGGGCAGGTCATCGATTTCGCCGGCTTGCACCCCCCAGAGGTGGGCATACAGCCCACCTTGAGCGAGGAGTTCTCCGTGATTCCCCCGTTCGACGATTTGGCCGTCCTCTAAGACAAGAATAGTGTCGGCGTCTTTGATCGTCGACAGGCGGTGAGCGATGGCGAACGTCGTTCGGGTGTCCGTCAGTCGGTCTAACGAGCGCTGAATCAGGAGCTCGGTTTCGGTGTCGACATCGCTCGTCGCCTCATCGAGGATGAGAATATCGGGATCGCGTAAGATGGCTCGGGCAATACACAAGCGCTGGCGCTGCCCGCCGGAGAGTTTGACGCCGCGTTCGCCGACTTTCGTCTCATATCCATCCGGGAGATTTTGGATGAAGTCATGGGCTTCGGCGGCCTTTGCGGCCTCGAGGACGGCCGCAGGGTCGGCGTCGAACGTTCCATACCGAATGTTTTCTTCGACGGTTCCATAGAACAGATAGGACTCCTGGCCGACGTAGCCCATCGCCTGTCGAAGACTCGTCAGTGAGACATCGCTAATGTTCTGCCCGTCGATTCGGATCTCGCCAGTATCGACGTCATACAGACGAAAGAGCAGTTTGAGCAGCGTTGATTTACCCGCCCCAGTCGGCCCAACGAGGGCAACCGTCTCGCCGCCAGCCGCCTCAAAGCTAATATCCTCGAGAATCGGTTCGTCGTTGGCGTAGGAAAACGAGACGTTGTCGTAGCTGACTGCGCTTTCGGTGATCTGAAGCGGGTCGGCATTACCATCCTCGTCCAGTCGGCCCGTTTCGTCCATCAGCCCGAAGATCCGCTCGGTCGAGGCTTCGGCGCGTTGATACATATTGATGATCTGGCCGAACTGTGCCATCGGCCAGACAAGTTGCTGGGTGAGAAGGATGAACGTGACGAACGCGCCGGTCGTAAGCGTCCCCGTAAACGGTCCTGGCGCGCCGGCAAACACCCAGTAGCCACCGACGAGAAAGGTGAGGACGAAGCCGATGCCCGACAGAATCTGGAGGCCGGGGAAAAACCGGATTCGGATGCTGATTGCCCCCCAGTTCGTGGTATAGTATTTTCTGGAAACGTCATCGACACGGCCGGACTCGTATTCCTCGGTGTTGCTCGATTTAATCACCTGAATCCCACCGAGATTGTTCTCGAGGCGGCTGTTGACCGTCCCGACACTCGAGCGGACGGCCGCGTACTTTGGCTGAATCTTCTTGACGAAGAGGTAGGTGAAGACGGCGATAAGGGGGACCGGCGAGAGGGCGACTAAGGCGAGTTGTGGATTGAGCCAGACCAGAATCGCGGCGATAGCCAGCACCATCACACCCAGCCGGAAGGCGGAGTTGAGCCCGTCGTTGAGAAACTGCTCGAGTTGATTGACGTCGTTCGACAGAATCGACATCAGTTCGCCGGTCTGCTTATTGGCGAAAAACTCCATGTTCAGCCGCTGCATCGTGTCGTAGGTGTCGGTCCGGACGTCGTGTTGGATGTCCTGTGCAAAGGAGTTGAACCCCCAGTTGCGTATCCAGTGGAAGGCGGCCCCGATCAGAAATGAGGCGGCGATGATTCCCACAGTGAGAATAAATTGGTCGGTCTGTCCGGCTGGAATCCAGGCGTCGGGGACGAACGGCAGCGTGTAGGGTTCAGTCTGGAAGAAAATGGCGTCAATCGCGATTCCGAGTAACACCGGCGGGATCAGATCGAGCAGGCGAGCGATCAAACTCGCGCCGATCCCCGAGCTAACGGCAAACCAGTAGGGGCGGCCGTAGGCACCGACCAGTCTGCGCATCGGATTCTCGATCGATGCCCGCTGGTCTTCAAACGGGTCGTCTTTCTCCCAGTCGATACTCATCTGCTTACCTTACCCGGGTTCATAGAGCACCAGCAATAAGGGTTGCTCTGGGGGACGTGTGCACGCCACAACACGGCCATCAGTCGTACTCGATTTCGACTGTGTCGCCAACAGCCATCTCCGTCTGGTTTGCATAGCCACGTGGCACCTCGAGTACCCACTGTGCCTGCCCGGAGTACTGTAAGTCATTGCCATCTTCGCCTGGTTCGGGTGCGCGGGCGTGCTGAATCGACGTGATTTCGCCATCAGCACCGATAAAGACCATATCGATGTCGAACTCCATCTCTCGCATCACGTAGGTCCGTTCGTCTTCACTCGAGTGGACGAACAACATCCCGTCGCCGTCGGCGAGTGAGTCGTGGTCGCTCAAGCCGGTGTAGCGTTCTTCGGCGGTGTCGGCGACTTCGACATCGACGGTTGCTTTCGTCTCGCCGTCGCCGACCACGGTGACAGTCGCGTCCTCTTCAGTCCACGGTGCTGAGACGACGCTCGCTTCGACGAGGATGAACCCACCAACGAGCAGGATGATGGCGAAAATCAGACCAGCCCAGAGACGCTCGCGGTTCATTATGAGTGGTAGTCGGCTCACAAAGGTAAACGTTATTCCGACCGAGTGGTTCTGGGCAGATACGGGCTCGTGGTCTAGCTGGTTATGACGCGGCCTTTACAAGGCCGAGGTCGGTGGTTCGAACCCGCCCGAGCCCATATTTCTGCCGCGAACAACTCGTGAGCGGCGGGAATCTGTCGTGAGTGGCGGGTTCAAATCCTATCAGTCGCGCGCAGCGTAGCGAGCACGTCTGATTTCGGTTCGAACCCGCCCGAGCCCATTTCTAGGACGAACAACTCGTGAGCGACAGCACCGTGATGCGAGCGGCGGTTCGGGGTAGAGAAGACGCAGCGCGAACGAAGTGACCGACCGTCTTCGCGTGGTTCGAACCCGCCCGAGCCCATATTTCCACTTCAAACATTTGTGGGTAGGAGCCAGGACACCCTCGAGGATGCAGTCGACCTACCCAAGTCGATCATCGACGAGCGCTCGAGCAACGTCAACCGCATTTTCGATACCGACCTCGAAGCCCGCTTCGAAAATTGGGTCGAAAAAACTCTCACGCGCGGACTGGTCCGTGGTTGGTCGGTCGTGATTCGTAATGCCACGGATGCTGAGATAGCGCTCGAGGTGGCCAAATCGATTGAGTGCACCCGCAGTGCCGGTATCTTCCATCTCGGTCGCATAATACGGGCCAGCATCCTGGGCGTCGACCAGCCACGAGACCTGTTCGGCTAGCTGGTGGCCGTGCCAGAGTTCGTCACCACAGCAGTTCGTTCCGGTGACGACCGATGGCTCAGTGTCGTCGACACTCGAAAGTGGGACCGAGGCCGAAGCCGACTGAGCAGCCGAAACCAGATCAGCCTCGAGGTCGAACACACCCTGCTCTGCGGTGTAGGGGTTCGTTTCGAGTGGAACCGGTTCCTCGGGGTCGAATCGGCACTTATTGTCCCAGTCGACGATCTGGTCAGCAACGACGACGGAGCCAAGTGGAAGGTCGGGTGGGCCACCAGCGGCCCCCACCGAGAGGATGAGCGTATCCGTGAGATCGAGTTGGTCGGTCGTACAGAGAGCCGTCGTCGTCGTTGCCGCCGCAATCTTGCCGACGCCAGTTGGGACGACGCCGAGTCCGTCGTCGCTGTAGCGAAGTGGTGTCGGGACGCCCTCTATCTCGAGTGTCGACTCGAGATCGTAGGCGCGTTGCCACGGAGCAGCTTCACTCGGTAAGTCACGCAAGGTGTCGAATGCTGGAAGAACGAGGACAGAAAGATCGATGGCCATATGACAGCGTTGGGTGGACAAATCAAAAAGTTACAGGGTCACGAATCTGGGGTCGAGAAATCACTGCTTAGGGGATTGTAACCGGCACATGCAAGGAGTAGTTACGGCTTGAGACGGGCAACGTTCTCCCGAAGTTGGCCGATGAGGCCATCGCCGGGGTCAGCGTGCAACGCCGAGTACAATCGTGAATCGCTGGGTTCATCGGCAACGACAAGTTGGAGATAGGGCTCGAGTTGAGTGAAGTTATCATCGAGAATTACGGAGTGATTGGACTGGTCGTGGCGGACGACACCAGCGTCGGCGAGCTTTGGAACGTGACATTGCACAGAGGAGACGTACACGCTCTTGTATTCGTTTTTTTCGACCGCCTCAGGCGGGACGTCGTGTTCCCATCCGGACACTTGCTCAGCAAGTGTCGACAGCTCGATTGGATCAGTCCGTCCACGGAGCGCATACAGGAGATACCGGCGCCGGCGGTTTGCCAGTAACTCAAGGATGGTATCCGCAGTTAGCTCACCCGTAGTGCGGCGTCTGGTAAGCGGCTCCATAACCACGTCTTACTCTCGAGGCTGCAAAAGGGTGTCTTGAATATCACGATAAGTAATATGGGATCGGGGAGAGACGACGACGCTCAAGGAGACAGCAGGTCCACACTCGAGGGTGTTGTGAGAGACTACGTTCGGTAGGGCATCATATCTTCGCAGGCATTCGAAATCCTTTTTTATGCCATCGGCGGAGGTAGAGGTAGGCCGCCTTAGCTCAGACTGGGAGAGCACTCGACTGAAGATCGAGCTGTCCCCGGTTCAAATCCGGGAGGCGGCATTTTCCTGCGAACAATTCCGTGAGCGACGAAAATGCATTCTGACCGATTTGAATCAGACGAGTCGCAACGCCGAGCGAAGCGAGGTGATTGCCTCGGCGAGGTTCAAATCCGGGAGGCGACATTACGGTTCAAATGTGTCGTCACGATTGAACTGTCTGACAGCCAATCGAGGCGCAAATCTGGGGAGTGACAACGCGTTTGAAAGTGAGTGAGTTCAGCAGTCACTCGAGCGAACTGCAGACGCACACACCGCCTTCTCTGATTTGATCGGTGACATACTCGTGGACGCCTCGGGCGAGTTGCTGCATCGTTTCTGCTTGTCGTTCTGTGGGTCGTCTCCCACCGTAGTAACTGTCCGTTCGATTGGTGTCGTACAACTCCCGGAGATTTTGTGTTGTTGTGTCGGAGAGTAAGCCAAGTGCAGTTGCGCGGTCGTAGCATGTGGAGTGGTCATGGAAGTCATGAAGTTCGTCCCCACCTTCGGCTAGTGCGTAGGCTTCAACGGACCGTTCAGTTGCCCCGAAGCACAATTCAATTGTTGCTGTATAGAATCCTTGTCCTGAGATGTGTTCGATAGCGGCCAGTAACCGGCAGGCCTTCGTCAACTGAGTTTTCCAATCGGTATCCGAATCGATTTCATCTTCGTGCGTTGGAATGCCGTATCCTTCTTCGTTGAACGCATCGATAGCCGATGCAAGCGCATCCGTGATAGCCCGTGGGTCGGAGTCGCTACTCATTAAACTCACCGTGGAAAACCATCTCTCGAACTGTTTCGAAGTTCGCTGTATCGTGGGTCACGATGCCGTCGCTGAGAATCTCTTGGATTGCTCCGAGATAGTTTGGGACGGCTGGCAGGGCTTCAACATCGATTTCGTATGCGTAGCGGCCAGTGTCAAACTCTTTATCCTCGAGATCTTGCCGAATCGTGTTCGCAGTTCGCTGATTCGTCATCCGGTCTTCCTCGACAAGTACCCAGAGGTCGATGTCACTTCGCCGGTCAGCGGTCCCTCGAGCGACGCTTCCGTATAGGACGATGCCGATGACGGTGTCGAGTTGGTCGACTAATTGTTCGACAGCAGCGCGGACTGGCGTGTGAAACTCGGCTTGGGGAATTTGGAGCAACGGGTCATCGGGACGAGAGAGTCGCTCTCGGTTGATCTGGGCTAATCGTGTGTTCCCATCTCGCCGATCGGTGATGAGATCATTGGCGACTAACGTATCTACTGCTTTCGTAATCGTTGGTCGGGAGTAGTTTACTGCGTCAGCCAGTTCTGTGATAGAGAACTCATCAGTATGATATCGTGATAAAAAGGAGAGCACATCGTGAACAGCCTGGCTTTTGAAAAGACTCGTGTCTTGAGCCGGCACATCAAGCGAAACTCTCGAGCCAGTCTCTGTGTCGGTATTCGGCTTACTTTTCATAGGAAACACTTCGTTACGCTGTTTACTTAAACTTCATATGTGGAAGGAGCGTTTGTTTATATAGGTAGTAGTCAGAGCAGCCCAACGCGAGAGCGTTCTTTTGACGTGTCCCGTATTCAGAATACGACGGTACCAACACTCGAGAGATGTCTACTCGAAAAGCGAGAGCAGAGCCAAGTGAGAGGGCAAATCGAGACCGAACGCGACGGCAAGGAATCGATTCGCCAACTCTGTTGGAACCGGCGACCGATGGCACGCTCGGCGAGAACATCTATCGGCTGGTAGCTAACACCCATGAACAGGGGCACATCGTATTCAGCTACGAACCCACTCACTCGCGTATGAGCCCAACGGCGACGGCTCCGATAGTGGCGAAAATTATCGGGTAGAGAACGCCGGCGACCAGAGTTGTCACGAGCGGGTCTGGGCCGATCGACCCAGTCGCTTCGATGCCAAAGAAAGACGCGTCAGCGGTCGCTTCGGCCACGAGTGTACTGCCAGCGATTGCGACAGCGTAGCCAAGCGTGACCGGGAGCGAAACGAAGAGGGCATCCTTCACCTCCTGACAGTCATACTGCATGGCGAGTGCACCTCCAGCAGCGAGCAGGACAAGTGGCGGGAGAAGGTAGAGCAGTGGGGCACTCGAGGCACTCGATTGTGCGATAAAGTTGACCGACTCGGAGCTGCCGAACCCGCCAATCTCACCGCTGGCGTCGATATCGACCATGTGGGCGTTGTAAACGTACCAGAGAACGCCTTGCCAATCGGGAATTTCGCCGTCGAACGTCGCTTGAACGTCTCCGACGACGAGAAGATAGGAGAGCAGATAACCGAGTATGGCAGCGATAGCGCCAGTCGCGGCACGTGTGGCGAGCGCCACACCGCTTGGTATCGACTGCGGAGACTCAGTTTGTGGTGACATTGTATCAATCATCACTGACAGTCAGCCCCGTATGTGTCTTGTGGAGTGCGTGTCTCCAGAGTCCAAACGCTCTTTCAGTCGGGGCTCAAATCACCGTGGATGGAAGCGTCGCTTCGTGACAGCCATCACCCCGGCCCACCACGATTTCTGCAGGTTGGCCAGCGCCTCGTCGACCCGATTTTCGTCGACGGTGCCCACGGCTTTGGCCGGGACAATCTCGCCCCAACTGTCTCTGGGTCGCCGAAACAGAAGTTAAAAAACTACGGACCAGAGGCGTTTCGCTGGTCAATCGCCTCGAGTCCACCGAAAAGTACGACCACACTCGAGTATGCGTCGACGCCGTTCGACGACCGTACACGGTATGACCACGGCCTCCACAACACCGCAGAGTTCGAACCGGACGTCGCCGGCCTCTATCGTCTCGAACTCGAGGCACCTGACGGCGTCCACGAGTTGGCAATTCGGGTGTTCGAAGGGGCGGACGGGCAGCGTGGAAAGCAGACGGGCGTCGGTGGTCACGGCGGTGAAACGCCGGGCGGGCCGCCACGGATTGCACTCGAGGGGCGGTACGACGAATCGGATGAGGCGTTCGTTCTCGAGTCAAATCCGGAACTCGCCCCAGACAGTTTTGCCGTCGATTCCGAGTTGGTCGTCGAGTACCTCCCGCACGACGCGAGTGGGCTTGACCAGGAAGCGATCAGTGTCGAAGACGGCGGACGAGTCGCTCGCGTGCCGGCAGCCGAACTCGAGGGACCGACGCACCTTTACGCCGCACCGTTCGATGGGAAGCGCGTTGGCGTCACCGACGAAATCATCCTCGATCCCAAGGCAAAGCGCGTCTCGCTGCCGAATCGGCCACCCGACTGGCTCGAGAACGCCGTTATATACGAGATATTCACCCGGTCGTTTGCGGGTGTGCCGGGTGAGACGGATTTTGATTTGCTGGCCGACCGTGTGGAGTACCTCGCGACACTCGGTGTTGATGTACTCTGGCTGACGCCGATTGTGCCCGCCTGGAGTCCAGAAGCCGAAAGTCCACCAGGAGGCCCACACGGCTATAGTGCGACAGGCTACTTCGATGTTGCACCGGACCTCGGAACGCTTGCGGCGTTCGAGGCGTTCGTTGAGCGCAGTCACGACCACGGCATCCGGGTGTGTTTCGACCTCGTAATCAACCACTGTGGGTTTCCACATCCGTTTTTTCAGGACACACTCGAAACACTCGGCCCGGAACGGGACGAGCCCGGGCAGTTTCCCGATATCGAGGCCTGGAATACGGAGTCAACGTATTTCGACTGGTTCGACCGACAGCACGGTGCGAGCGACCACGACGCCGCCCCAGCTCAGACCAGCTTTTTTGACGTTCGATTACAGCCCAACTGGAACTACGGAAATATCGCACTCCGAGAGTACATGCTCGCCGTTATCGATTTCTGGGCCGATCGCGTCGATATGTTTCGCTGTGATATCGCCTGGGGCGTCCCCCACAGTTTCTGGAAAGAGGCTCGAGCGATGGTCGCCGAGAAAGACACCGAGTTCTGCTGGCTTGGCGAAGTAATCCCTCGAGACCCGGCCTTTTTCGCCTCCGAGTTCGACCTGCTCTTTGATACCGACGGATTCACCGAAACGGTCCAAGCGGTCGCTCGAGGTCGGCGGCCACCAACTGACTTACTCGAGGTGATCGAATCTCGGCGACGAGACGGCGTTCCCCGCTACTCGAGGCTGGTCAATGCGATCGAAAATCACGATGAGTCACGGCTGTATGCGGTCGCAGAAGATGGCCACCGCGATGATCCGGCCGGCGTTCAACAGGCGGCGACCGCTGCGGCCGTTACCCTCCCCGGCGTCCCCCTGCTGTACTACGGACAGGAGCGCCAGATTAGCGAGTATGGCAAGCGACGGCAGTCATCAACAGCTGCCGATGCCGACGACCTCGAGGCCGATATCGCCAAACGAGCGTTTATGAACTGGGACTCCCACTCAGCGACGCACCTCGAGTTCTACCGACGGCTACTCGAGTTCTATCACGAGTCGCCGGTGTTTGGGTCGGGGGCTGAACTCGTTCGTGTGCCCTATCGGACCACGCAACCGGAAGATGTCCTTGTCTTTGGGCGGGATACAGGGGCCGAAAAACGCATCGTCGCAATTAATTTTGCCGCCGAGTCTCGAGAAGTCGAACTTCGAGCGGTTGTGCAATCGACGGATATGGTACGTGGGGAGGATGTTTCGGTTGTCCGAAGTGAGGAGTCACTCACCGTTGAAGTCGAACGAGTAGTGGTGTTAGAGACGCCAACGCTGTTTGGGATGTGAGGCTTCGATTACGGTTTCGAGGAAGAATGCGAGAAACGATCAACGGCAGACGAACGAGAGATGACATGGCGAAAGAGACTGATAGTCGAACTGGTGTCGGAAGTCCAACGACCTGTATTGGTCGTTAAACCAGTAGTGTTATGCCATTGGTCGGTGTACCAATGGTACGAGGATGGCCTCACTGACCGACGATGACCTCGATGGGATGAACGAGACGAGGAAGTATCCAGACGGGACCGTCATCCGCGTATTCTGTATGCGGACGAACCATGATGCGTATCCCTCGGGGTGGGCCTACAAATTCCACTACGGTATGGCGGGGGCGAACTCATCCCGTACGCTTGATGATGGAACGATTCGCCGGTATGATAACTCACACGAAGACACCAAAGGACATGAAAGACACGTCGCGCCGAAACCCGACCCAGACATAATCGAGTTTCCTGGAATAGTCGAACTCTGGGAACGATTCTGGAATGAAATCCCGAAATCAGCGTTCGAGGTTGCGTGAAGCCATCACACCATTGTAAGACCCATGAAAGATACAACCCCACCACTACACCCGATGGAGCGCGAACAGCTTCAGTCCGAATCAACCCTTATCGTGACTGTAACGTCATCCGGTGAGTTCCACGAGCAGCTCACTGACGACATTAAAACGCTCGAGCAAGACGGGACGATAGATTCCACGCCGACACTCTCATTCACCAGCTACGACGACATGATGGAGACACTGACACCGCGTGTGCTCGACCTTATCGAAGCCATCCGCCGAAAAGAACCATCCAGTATCAACGAAACCGCACGGGTTGTTGGCCGGGATGTGAAGAACGTTCACGAGGAACTCAGTCGGCTTGCCCAACTGGGCATAATCTTCTTCGAAGAAAACGGTCAGAGCAAGCGCCCAGTTGTCTGGTTCGATGAACTTATTATCAACCTCCCGTTCGATCCAGCGGCTGGCGACACGGTAAGTGCTCCATCTTAAACACAGCGACTTCAAACCCAAGGAACGCTGAGAGTCTAACCACGGAGCGTTCCATCAACGATTCCAACGGTCTGACCGACGCCGACGAGGGCAATGGCTCCGAGTGCAAGGGATTGGCCACCAAAGCCAGCCAACGAACTCAGATAGAGTCCCGCACCGAGGAGCGTGAGTACCGCCCCACCAAAATACTGAACTCGAGCAGGTGGCAGTTCTAGCCCCGTATACACTAACCCTGCCGCTGGGAGCACCATCCAGCCCACGAGACTGAGGGCCAACAACGACTCGTTTGGAAGTACAAATCCACCAATCCCGGCAACTGTTAATCCGAGACCGACAACCATCACTGCCCGCCAACCCGCAAGCGCGCCGTCATCCATCGCCGACCACCCTGTAATGAGAAAGAAAGCGATGAACGCAGCCATTACCAGATGGGCGATAAACATGGCATGAGTGCTCACCACCTCGAGGTGAGCACCGGCGACGACGAGCCATGCCAATGGCACGAGAAAGACAGGGCCAGTTTCGCGGAGTTTGCGGAGCATAGCGTGACTAGTGTAAACGAAGATAAGAGTGTCGCGGATGGCGAACGCTACTTGTGTATACCAAATTCAGATTTATTCGGACGTTCATGCATAAGCAACAGCACATACCCACATATTGGTCAGAAGAAAGTGCCAACGGCAATAAGATTTATCAGTGTTAAGTCGAAGTGGTATTGTAGACACACTGAGTAGTTACCAATGGCCACTATCCAAGACAAAGACGACGGTGTAAATCTGCTTGGGAGTTCCAGCGATGGGTCAGACGCCTCGCGCTTTCAGCATCTCATGGAGCACATCCAAGATGCGATTGTAGAGTTCGAACTGATCGAGGGCGAGCCAATCGTCCGTGGGGTGAACCCGTCATTTGTCGAAGTATTTGGTTATGAAGCAGCCGAAATCACGGGTGAATCGCTTAACGAGTACATTGTTCCGACGTGGTTGGAGTCAGAGGCGCAGCTGTTCGACCAGCGAACCGACATCGGTGAGACGAACTACCAGACAGTCCAGCGAGAGACCGCAACGGGATTACGTTCATTTCTCTACCGGGGCATTCCGTACGACTCCAAAGACGGCACGCGGTGTGGCTTTGCAATCTACACGGACCTCACCGAGCGTATCCGCAATCAAAGCCGTATCGAAGTGTTCAACCGACTGCTCAGACACAACCTCCGAAACAAGGTCAATATTATCGCCGGACACAGCACGCAACTCACAACCCAGACCCAATCAACCGACGGGCAAACAGGCGACTCAACGGCGATACTCAACTCGACCGTCGACGAACTCGAGGAACTGACGAACAAAGCAAGCGACGTCGCTCGAACGCTCAATGAACCGATTCCACCGGAGCCAGCTATCGACTGTGTGCCGGTACTCACCGCTGTCGCCGACCGGTTTCGAACCCGGTACCCTGACGCTCAGATTACTGTCGACCTCCCTGCAACACTCGAGGTGGCGGCAACCAACCGACTCGAGGTCGCCCTTGGGTATGTCGTCGAAAACGCAATCGAACACAATCCCGCCCAGACGCCGCGTGTTTCGCTATCGACGCAGTCGGTTACTGATGGGGAGTGGGTCGACGTGCGTATTGACGACGATGGCCCGGTGATTCCGGAGGTTGAACGGGCAGTTGTGACGGGGGCTACTGAAATCACCCCACTCCAACACGGTAGTGGACTTGGCCTTTGGACCGTCAAGTGGACCGTCAATCGGTTCGGTGGCGAACTCATGTTCGCAGAGAGTACGGTGGGTGGAAACCGGGTGGTGTTGCGCTTGCGGCGGGCGACGTAGGGCAGGTTACCGAAGCGGGACGAAACGAGACACGTCGTCCGAACCGTTGCACGCGTATGCAAGAGTGAACGTTTCACGGCGTCAGTCGGTAGGGGAGCTATGCCTGACACAGACGCAGATGAAGACCCAACCCAGTCGCCGACACGGGACAGTCAAGACGCGGCCGAAGA
>LFCJ01001079.1_pt1 | contig 18382 bp, 19 predicted proteins | sample 643141 | NCBI WGS metagenome assembly LFCJ01 (sample SAMN03766243, study PRJNA286221) | soda lake metagenome | biome: soda lake; feature: Kulunda steppe; material: water; isolation source: sample B1-Br-g2 brine of Lake Bitter-1 | place: Russia: Kulunda steppe | collected 2010-07
CCCGGGGCGGTGACACACCACTCGAGTTCGAACGGCGGCTACTGGAACATCCCCGTCCGTGGGGGCGTCCGCTCGCCACCCTCTTTTTCGGCGACCTGCTGGTACTGTTCGGCGACCTGTCGCATTCGCTGTTGGATGTCCGCTGCTTGCTCTTCGAGTTCGGTCGTGTCGACTTCGAAGTCGACGAGCGGTTCCAGGGCGGTGTCGATGACGGACTTGGCCGCGCGCGGATCCGGCAGGTACGGGTGCGAGCGGACGATCAACAGCGCGGCGGGGACGTCCGCCTGGTAACACTCCCGGACGAGTGCGCCCGTAACCCCGCCGATGAGTCCCTGCTCGTCGGCGACGGGCACCCCCGCGGCCTCGAGGTCCGCTCTGACCGCCTCGGTCGTCGCGACGCCGGTCACCGACCCGAGTTCCTCCTCGGATTCGGCGGGCGCACCGGCCAGAAAGATCGCCCGCTCGAACTCCGGGGCCAGTTCCTCGAGGACGCACTTCGAGAGCGGTTCGAACGATTGCTGGGGCAAGGCGAGGTCGCTCTGGAGGGTCATCACGGCCGGATCGGATCCCGCGTAAACGCGCACGAGGTCCTGGACGAGCCCGTCGTCGAAGGTGACCACCGGCGGGAACTCCTCGGAGGCGATATTCCCGCAGTGGGCCAACTCGAGTTGCGCCGTGATCCGGTCGACGGCGATCGCGGCGACCAGACCGTGTCCCGGTAGCCCCTCGATGAGCGTGGGTTTCTCGGCGTCTACCGGACGGAGTTGCTCGAAGGACGCGGCCGCGTTCTCTTCTCCCATACCGATACAATACCCCTCCACTGTGATAGGGTTTTGTGGCACACCACCCGGGTCGCGTTATGCTGTCGGAGAAAAGCCATTGACCACTCGCTCGCGTCTCACGGCGCGCCGCCGGCGGTGGCGGCCGTTCGAGTGCGATCGAGTGGAAACCGTTTGTCCAGTAGTATTAAAACCAGAGCACGAGTGCGTAGCCGACGAGAATTACGTGCCAGACCACGGCGGCGGCCTTGACGGCCGGTTCGGTCTCCGGAAGCGGCGGGTTCCGGAACAACGCGGCGTACAGAAACGGCGTCGCAGCTACCGCTCCGAAGAAAACGCCGACGTGGGCGGCGACCGGCGTCAGGAGACCGACGACCGCGCCACCCGTGAGGACCGCGATCATCCCCACGAGGAGTTTGTCGTAGTACTCGAGATCAGGCATTGCTCACCTCAGATGCGGTTCCGATTTCCGTCGAAGTCGGGTCGGTTCCCGGGGGCCACGATCTCACGGATCCGGCGGGTCGGCGTCAGCCTCGAGTTCGGGGGTGGTCTCGGCCTCGAGTGTCGTCTTCCGTTCTGGCTCCCCCGCCGGGTGCATCTCCATCAGCATCTGCCGGTCACAGATCGCACACTCGACAGGATGAGCCGGGACGTCCTCGTCGGTGATGATGACCTCGTACGTTCCGGGGTGGCGCCACTGGTGACCGTAGAGTCGACATTGCCAGGCCATATCGTGTGTACTTCTTCCTGCCGGTTCAACGAGCACCTTGCAATCGCAACGTACCGATGTCCCAGGTCGCCTCAGGGTGTTGGGTGGGGTACTGTCGGTATCAGTACCGATCGAAGTGTCGGTCCTGAACCACCACGAACATCGCCATCAGAGCCGCGAAGACGGCGGCGGCGATACCGATCTGAACCCAGTGGACGAGTGCGAGCGGTTCGACGTCGAACAGCAGTTGGCCGGTCGGGGTGTAGAGGACGAGCAACTGGAGGGTGATCGCGACGCCGACGGCACCCACGAGCCAGGGGTTCGAGAGCAGTCCCAGCCCGTATCGAAAGCGGATCGCCTGGATACGGACGATCTCGAAGACGACGAAGCCGGTGAAGACCATCGTTTGAGCGAGGGTTCGCCCCGTCTCGTAGTCGGGTGTCCACCCGAACAACGCGCCCGTGATGTCGTATCCAGGAATCACCTCGCCGTAGAAGTTGAGGGTGAAAAGTGGGAGCAAGCAGACGGTCATGAACGCGGCGATCCCGACGATCGAGGCCACGATGCGTTCGGTAATCACCCCCTCTCCGGGCGGCCGTGGCTCCCGTTCCATGATGTCCTCGGCTGCGGGGTCGACACCCATCGTGAGCGCGGGGATCCCGTCGGTGACGACGTTGATCCAGAGGATCTGGATCGGCGTGATCACGAGGCCGAGGCCGGCCATCGTCCCGGTGAAGATCATCGTCACCTCACCCCCGTTACCCGACAGGAGGTAGTTGACGAACTTCCGGACGTTGTCGAAGATCCGCCGGCCGCCGTGGACGGCGTCCCGGATCGTCGCGAAGTTGTCGTCGAGCAAGACGATGTCCGAGGCCTGTTCGGTGACGTCCGTCCCGCGGATCCCCATCGCGACGCCCACGTCGGCGTTTTTCACCGCGGGTGCGTCGTTGACCCCGTCGCCGGTCATCGCCACCGTGTGACCGTTCGCCTGGAAGGTCTGGAGGATCCGCGTCTTGTGTTCGGGGGAGGTTCGGGCGAAGACGTCGACTTCCTCGACGACCTCGGCCAGTTGCTCGTCGGTCAGCTCCTCGAGTTCGGGACCTGTCACCACACGCGGGGAGTCGATACCGACCTCCCGGCCGATCGCGCGTGCGGTGACGGCGTTGTCACCCGTGATCATCACGACGTCGATGCCGGCGCTCTGGCAGGCCTCGATCGCCCCCGGGACCTCCGGGCGGGGCGGATCGAGCATTCCCTGGAGGCCGAGAAACACCATCCGCTGTTCTCCCTCCTCGGTCGCGTCGGCAGGTGCGTCGGGACGGAACGCAAATCCCATCACCCGGAGGGCGTCCTCGCCGAAGCTCTCGTTTCGAGCGTTGATCTCCTCGCGACGTTCGTCGGTGAGTTCGACGATCTCGCCGTCGACGAGTTCCCGATCACAGCGGTCGACGACGACTTCGGGTGCGCCTTTCATGTAGGCGACCCGTCCGCCGTCGGGCGTCTCGTGGAGAGTCGTCATCCGCTTTCGATCGGAGGTGAAGTCGACCTCGCCGATACGGGGGTACTCCTCGTTCAGTTCCCCGTGGTCGAAACCGCCCTTTCGGGCGGCGACGAACAGCGCGATTTCGGTTGGGTCGCCGAGGTAGGTACGTTCTTCTTTGCCGTCGTCACCCTCGGCCTCGCTCTCACCGTCACGGCCGTCGGCCTCACGACGACCGATGTCGACGTTGTTACACAGCATCCCACAGCGCAACAGTTCGGCCACACGGTCTTTCGGGACCGCTTCGCCGTCCGCTTGGAACTCACCGTCGGTGTCGTAGCCGGTCCCCGTGACCTCGTAGGTCTCGCGGTTGGCGGCGACGCGTGTGACCGTCATCTGCTCTTCGGTGAGCGTCCCGGTCTTGTCCGTACAGATGACGTCGACAGAACCGAGCGCCTCGACGATCGGCAACCGCCGGACGAGGGCCTTGTCCTCGGCCATCCGTCGTGCGCCGAGGGCGAGCGAAAGGGTGACCACCGCCGGGAGCCCCTCGGGAACCGCGGAGACGGCGATCCCGACCGCCGTCAGGAACACGTCGAGCGGTGGCGTGTCCCCGATAACGTACTCTGTGACCCCGATGATCGAGACGACCCCGATCACACCGAGGGCGATGAGTTTACCCAGCCGATCCATCTCCGACTGGAACGGTGTGTCCCGGTCTTCGGCTTCACTGAGTGCGGTCGCGATCCGGCCGATCTCGGAGGCGGGCCCGGTCTTGGCGACGACGGCGACCCCGGAGCCACGCTGGACGACCGTGTCCTTGTACAGCATGTTCGTCCGCTCGGCTAAGGAGGTGTCCTCGTCGACGATCCCGGGTTCTTTCGATACTCCGACGCTCTCGCCGGTCAGGGCGGCCTCGTCGGTCCGCAAGTTCGACTCCTCGATGATCCGGGCGTCCGCCGGAACGACGTCACCTGACTCGACGAATACCACGTCGCCGGGGACGAGTCGCGTCGCGTCGAGTTCCGTCTTCTCACCGTCCCGTCTGGCGAGCGCGTAGGTCGTCGACATCCCCTTTAGCGCCTGGATGCTCTGTTCGGCCCGGTAGTCCTGGGCGAACCCGAACAGTGTGATGAAGACGACGATGCCGGCGATCACGCCCGCGTCCAGGGTGTGCCCGACGGCAACCATCACGACCGCGGCGGCGATCAACACCCAGATCAGTGCCGACGTGTACTGCTCTATGAGGATCCCTATCGGGGAGATCCCGTCCTCGGCTTCGATCTCGTTTGGCCCCTCACGCTCGAGTCGGGTCCGGGCGTCCTCCGAACCGAGGCCGTCCTCGGACGTTTCCAGACTTTCGTAGACGTCCGTAAGCTCCCTCGAGTGCCACGTATCGTCCCGTGACGGTTCGCTCTCCGGACGCGTCTCAGTTCGTGCCCTCGGCACATCCGGTAGGACTCCGGGCGACGTCTTAACTTCCGGGTGAGAAACCATTGCACGGTAGTCGGCCGTTCCGATCGCTCCCCCGTCGTCACTCGAGGACCCGGCCGTGCTCGTCGATTTCGCCTTCGATCCTTCGCGGTGTGGGGAGGCGTCCCCGGCGCGGACGGAGGGGTAACGGTTCCTAGTGAACTCTCCGATCCCGAGATCGACGTCCCGTGTGGGGATCGAACGGGGCAGTCGGGACGAAGTGCGGTGAACTCCGGGCGGGTGACTCCGAGCGCGGTTCGATCGCCCGGGTGGTACTTCCGATCCCCGGATAGTTCATACCGTTAGACCAGTATCTGTCCCAAATTTATGCTACGATGTACTGTTCCATCCACCAGTATACACCTCTTTACACCCCTCGAGCGCTGGGGCCAGAGGCTTTATCAACGGGGGCGTGAACAGGCCGAACAATGTTGCTCTCAGTGGTGCGTTCGGACGAAGACGGGGCGCTCAGTTTCGAAGTGATCCGTGCAGTAGCCGAGCGTGAAGGCGTGGAGCCGATCGACATCGAACCACCGGAGTACGAACCGCTCTACGACGTACTCAATCCGGAAGCACTCGACGCGTTGTTCGCACCTCGAGAGAGCGGTACCCCTCGAGGGGCCGGCCGAATCGAGTTCACCTACTGTGGGTACGACGTCGTCGTCGACAGCGACGGTACCGTCGAACTCCGGGACTGATCGGGACGGCTTACCGACCGACCCCGTCGCCCCGACCACCGGCCACGGTTGGGTCGTCGGCCGGTCCCGAGCGGGCGCCCGCTGGAGTGGGGACGTCACCGGCGTCTTCGAGTTTCCGCTCGAAAAAGTCGCGATGGGCCCGGATCCGTCGTTCGTCCCACTCCCACCAGGCGAGTTCGAGCAATGCCTCCCGGACCGGCCGCGGGAAGCGCCACTTGACCCGCCCGGCCGGGACGCCCGCGACGACCGCGTAGGGTTCGACGTCCTCGGTGACGACCGACCCCGCGGCGACGACCGCACCGTGACCGATCGTCACGCCCGAGAGGACGATACACCGGGCGCCGAACCAGACGTCGCTACCGACCGTGATCTCCCCTTTAGCGGAGTACTCGAGTTCGCTGTCGAGGACGGTCTCGTAGAGTCGTCGCTGGATCGACGCGTTCGTCGTCTCGTGGTTCGTCTGCTGGAAGACGGTCTTCCGGGCGATGGCACAGTAGTTCCCGATTTCGACGTCACCGACGAACTCACACTCCGGTTCGACGTTCGTCCCCCGTCCGACGGTGACGTCCCCGTTGCAGACACACCGCGCGCTCAGGCGTGCCTTCGGGCCGAGTTCGACGTGCCCCCGGAGCAGACACCGCCGGGAGAGTCGCCCGGAGGGTGCGACCTCGAGGGTCACCGTCTCGCTTCGGTGGTTGAGCAGACTGTGTGTAACGCGGGGGTAGCCGAAAACGGAGAGCACACCCTCGAGGACGTTTCCCGGATCCATCGTACGCCCGCAGTCGGCGACGGGGATGAAAGTCACACACGATCGTTCACCGGCGTTGGCGATCCGTACCGTCGCCCGCCGACCCAAAAGACGACCGTATCGCCTGCAGCCTCCGGGTAACGTTCACGTACACGGTCGTGGCGAGTGTCATGGCGACCCCCCACCGTTGTGTCCACACACCCCACTTCACCGGCGCGGCCACGAGTACGTCGTGGTCAACAGCCCGCTTTTCGACCGATCGGCCCTCGACGGATACCGGGGATCGGTCAGGTCGGCCGGAGGTGCTCACAGTCACCCGCGGTCACCTGCCGGCGTTCGCCATCGGTCTCGACGACGAGCGCGCCGGTCTCCGTGACGTCGACTGCCTCTCCGACGATCTCCTCGTCGGCGAGTTCGACGCGGACGCGCTGGCCGAGGGTAAGCGCCAGGTCACGCCAGTCGGGGACGACGCCCTCGAGGTCGCTGTACCCGTAGAACAACTCGAGCAGTCGCTGGACGAAGAGCCGCCGGTCGAAGTCGCCGACCTCCTCGCGGATGCTGGTCGCACCCCCGGGTAGCTCCCCGGCGTCGACGTCGGCGTTGACGCCGATCCCGACGACGATCCACCCGATCCGGTCGGCCTCGGCTTCCATCTCGGTTAAGATGCCCACGAGCTTGCGGTACTCGCCTTCGTCGCCGACCGGAACGACGACGTCGTTGGGCCACTTGATGTGGGCGTCGACGCCCGCCTCGCGGGCCGCCCGCGCGGTCGCCACCGAGGCGGCGAGGGTGAAAAGCGGCGCTCGAGCCGGCGGGACCTCCGGCCGACGGACGATACTCACCCAGACGCCCCCGGGTGGTGCGTTCCAGGCGCGCTCGAGACGGCCCCGGCTCCCGGTCTGTTCGTCCGCGAGGACGGCGACCTCCTCGGCACCGCCGGCCGCCAACTCGCGTGCGCGGTCGTTCGTGCTCGTGATCGTCTCGTGGTACTCGATCGAGTACGGGGCCTCGAGGCCGTACTCGACGGCGGGTCCGTTATAGCCCGTCACATCGACGAGTTCATACCCCTTCGCGTCGCTCTCGATCGAAAAGCCAGCCTCACGCAGGTCCTCGACGTGTTTCCAGATCGCCGTCCGCGAAACCCCGAGCTCCCCGGCCAGCTGTGGGCCGGTGGCCGGCCCGTCCGCGAGCCCCTCGAGGATCTTCCGGCGCGTCTCGTTCATACCCTCGAGGGGGCTCTCGAGACCCTTGAATCGCCCGGGTCTCTCGTGACCGTCGGGCGGGGTGAAACCCGTCGGGAGTTTCCGCCAACAGTGTGACCTGTCGGTGGTGGGGCGGGTGCACAGTAGAGGAGACCTGGATCGGAGCCGTCGAGTTCTAGTCGCGCAGTTCGCGTAATTTCTCCCGGCCGGGCGCGATCAGTTCGTCGAGGTACGTCGCGAGCGTCCCCTTCGCGTCGGCGGGGTGGAGCTCGCCCGAGTCGAGATCCGAGGCGAGGGCCTCGTAGTCGTCGTAGGGCAGGTCGCCGCCGTACTGCTCGGGGCGTTCGACCGTCACCGTCTCGAAGCGCGGGAAGACGTGGTACTCGAACAGTTCGAGGACGGGGTTCTCGAGGTCGCCCTCGGGGTCGCGTTCGGGCGGGCAGAACGCCGAGTTGATCTTGGCTTCGATCTCCGCCGTCGAATCCTCCATGGAGATCGTGATGCCCTCACTCGAGGCCATCTTCCCCTCCCCGGTCTCGAGGTCGGCGATGATTGGGGTGTGCAGACACGGGCGGACCTCATAGCCCAGTTCCGGGAGTTCCTCGCGGGCGAGCATGTGGACCTTCCGCTGGTCTAAGCCGCCGACGGCGAGATCGAGGTCGAGGTACTCGATGTCGAGCGTTTGCATCAGCGGGTAGACGAGGTGGCTGACTTTCGCGGTCTCGCCGCTCTGGAGTTCGGCCATCGCCCGCCGGGCGCGGTTGAGTGAGGTCTCGAGTGATAGGTTGTGGAGGTCGAGGGTGTACTCCTCGTCGAGTTGGAACCCCGACCCGTAGACGAATTCGGTGTGTTCCTCGTCGAGACCGTAGGCGATAAACTGTGCACGCATCCGTTCTGCGATCGCTTCGATCTCCTCGAAGGTACCTTTCCCGTTCAAGTAGGCGTGGACGTCCGCGAGCAAGACGACGACCTCCATTCCCGCCTCCTGGAGGTCGATGAGCTTGTTCGCGGTGAGCAGATGGCCGATGTGGAGCACGCCCGAGGGCTCGTAGCCGACGTACACCCGTTTCCCTTCGGGGTCCTCCGCGAGCTCCCGGACCTCTTCGTCGGTGACGACCTCCGCTGTATTTTGTGTGATCAGCTCGTAGGCGTCCATGTGTGGTGAAACTCGGAGGAGTAATTTATGAACGTCGTTACGGGACCGTAGCGTCTCGGATTCGCGTCGTCAAAGGCGAGTCAGGGTTCGACGTCGACGGCGAGGTCCGTCGCGATCCAGCCGTCGGAGTTGTCGCGTTCGGTGAGTACGACCTTGCCGGGTCGGGTCTCGTGGCTGGTCACGACCGAACTCGGCTCTTCGGGTTCGTCCGGGGTGGTTTCGTCGCGTCGTCGGGCGGGAGCGTCCATCATCAGGTGTTAGGTGGGCCTAAATCTAAAAAGGTTTTGGTTGGCCTAAGAAAACTGGCCCCGCCGAGTTACCCGATTCACTCGAACAGGACGCGCTCTACGATCGGCCGCAGGAACGATCCCCTGTGGGTTTCCTTCGAGTGGACGAGCACCACCGGCACTTCCATGGTCGCTGCGATGCGATCGGAGCGCTGTTCGACGGGGACGGTACAGAGGTCGTCGAGGTCGGCGTGGTAGTCCTCGATCGCCTCGAGGACCTCCGCCGGGCCGTCCTCGGGGGTGGCGTAGACAAAGCGGAGCCGGGCGTCGAGCATACTCGCGATCACGAACGCGAGGATGACTGCGGGCCCCGCCTCGGCCATCGCGATCCCGGGCAGGATGAAGATACCACTACCGGTCATCGCCCCCATACTGATCGCGATCACCGCGAACAGTCCGAGGTCACGCTCGAGGTCCTTCGACATCGAGAGTGGCTTTCGAACGGAAGTTACAACTCCTTCGGGTTCCGGACTCGAGTGTGATCTTTCACCATACTAAATTAAAATCCCACATCCGAAAACGTGGTCTGGAAAACATACGTCAAATTCACTCCCATCGGACCCGAAGGCCCAACCCACGGTGTTTTTAACACCTGAGCGTGTAGAGCCGACTAGCGAAACCCGCGGGCAAGTGCGTTCGGGGCCGTGACACCGGTCAGGGTCCGTTCGGAGGGATTGTCCTCCACGATCGCATAGCGGGATGGCCGACGAGCTGTAAGACGCCGGGGCCGCACAACCGGGAGTCCGCGGACCGTTTCGATGAGAGTCCACCACGCGGCTTTCAGTGCTACAAACCATGGAAATCGAAATCGCGACAATTGGCGGATACGAAGAAGTCGGGCGGCAGATGACTGCCGTCCGCGCCGGGAACGACGTCGTCATCTTCGACATGGGTCTGAACCTCTCGCAGGTGCTGATCCACGACAACGTCGAAACCGAACGGATGCACAGCTTAGACCTGATCGACATGGGCGCGATCCCCGACGATCGGGTCATGTCCGACCTCGAGGGCGACGTCCAGGCGATCGTTCCGACCCACGGTCACCTAGATCACATCGGTGCCATCTCCAAGCTGGCTCACCGATACGACGCACCGATCGTCGCCACCCCCTTCACGATCGAACTCGTCAAACAGCAGATCGAGGGCGAACAGAAGTTCGGCGTCGAGAACGACCTCGTGAAGATGGACGCCGGCGAGACGATGACCATCGGCGACCACGGCGTCGAACTCGAGTTCGTCAACGTCACCCACTCGATCATCGACGCGATCAACCCCGTCCTCCACACACCCGAGGGCGCGATCGTCTACGGACTCGACAAGCGGATGGACCACACGCCGGTCATCGGCGACCCGATCGACATGAAGCGGTTCCGTGAGATCGGTCGCGAGGGCGAGGGCGTCCTCTGTTACATCGAGGACTGTACGAACGCGAACAAGAAAGGGCGGACGCCCAGCGAAAACGTCGCTCGCGAGCACCTCCGTGACGTCCTCTACAGTATGGAAGAGTACGACGGCGGGATCGTCGCGACGACGTTCTCCTCACACATCGCCCGCGTGACCTCGCTGGTCGAGTTCGCAAAGGACATCGGCCGCCAGCCCGTTCTCCTCGGTCGGTCGATGGAGAAGTATTCGGGCACCGCGGAACGTCTCGACTTCGTCGACTTCCCCGACGATCTCGGCATGTTCGGCCACCGAAAGTCGGTCGACAGGACGTTCAAACGGGTCATGAACGAGGGCAAGGAGAACTTCCTGCCCGTCGTGACGGGCCACCAGGGCGAACCCCGCGCGATGCTCACCCGCATGGCACGCGGTGAGACGCCGTACGAACTCGACGACGGTGACAAGGTCGTCTTCTCCGCCCGGGTTATTCCCGAACCCACCAACGAGGGCCAACGCTACCAGGCCGAGAAGCTACTCGGTATGCAGGGTGCTCGTGTCTACGACGACATCCACGTCTCGGGTCACCTGAACCAGGAGGGCCACTACACGATGCTCGATGCCCTCCAGCCCCAGCACATTATCCCCGCCCACCAGGACCTGAAAGGCCTGTCGGGCTACGTCACCCTCTGTGAGAGTGAGGGGTACAAGATGGGGCGGGACGTCCACGTGTCGCGCAACGGGAACCTGATCCAGCTCGTAAACTGACATGACCACACCCGAGGCACGCGAACAGGCGGTACTCGAGGCGGTTCGCAAGCGACGCGAACTCGTAAACGACGCCATCCCCGAAGAGCTCCCGGTGAAACGACCGGAGCGACTCTACGAGGCCTCCCGGTACTTGCTCGACGCCGGTGGGAAACGACTCCGCCCGACGGTCCTGCTCGCGACCGCGGAAGCGCTCGCCGACCTCGAGCCGTTGAGCCAGGACTACCGGACGTTCCCCACGCTCGACGGGGACAGGTTCGACGCGATGGCCGCCGCCGTCAGCGTCGAGGTCATCCAGTCGTTTACCCTGATCCACGACGACATCATGGACGACGACGACCTCCGACGCGGGGTGCCGGCCGTCCACGAGGAGTACGACCTCGAGACCGCGATCTTGGCCGGGGACACCCTCTACTCGAAGGCCTTCGAGATCATGCTCGACGCCGACGCCGAACCCGACCGAGCCGTCGAGGCCCTAGACGTCCTCGCGAACACCTGCACCCGGATCTGTGAGGGCCAGGCACTCGACGTCGACTTCGAGAGCCGCGAGGGCGTCACCCCCGAGGAGTACCTCGAGATGGTCGAACAGAAGACCGCGGTGTTGTACGCCGCCTCGGCGTGCCTGCCGGCGATACTCATGGGTGCGGAGGAGGGGACGATCGACGCCCTCTATGGCTACGGGCTCGACGTCGGCCGTGCGTTCCAGATCCACGACGACGTCCTCGATCTCACCGTTCCAAGCGAGAAACTCGGCAAGCAACGCGGCAGCGACCTCGTCGAGAACAAACAGACGCTGATCACCGTCCACGCCCGGAAACAGGGCGTCGACGTCGAGGGCCTGGTCGACACCGACGACGTCGAGGCCGTCACCGAAGCCGAGATCGACGACGCCGTCGCCACCCTCGAGGACGCCGGGTCGATCGGGTACGCCGCCGAGCGGGCCCGAGAGCTCGCCGACCGCGGAAAGGCACGACTCGAGGTCCTCCCGGAAAACGAGGCCCACGATTTACTCGCGGAACTCGCCGACTACCTGATCGAGCGGGGCTACTAGGGCTTTGTCAAGCCTGATCTGCAGGGTCCGCCGCGTAGGCCGGCTTGCCCCTGCAGTCGACGCGTGAGAGTACTAGCTGCCGGAGAAACCCCCACGGATTTCGCCGCCAGTCTTGACCGACAGCAACGACGTGTGTCTCGGGACGGGCCGACTCACGGCTCGATATCAGCCTGCAGCTTTTGGGTATCTGGTTCCGAGGGGGAGTCATGACCGACGACCCTCCACGACCGACAGCGTCCCGACGCCGATTGCTCGGTCTGGCCGCCGGAGTGGGCATCGCCGCGAGTGCGGGCTGTCTCGGTTCGGCCCTCGAGTCCGAACCGGAGGAGATCGAACCCCGGGAGCCAACCGATCCCCCCGAGGGGACCGCCGGGGAGTTCTACTACGCCCTCGAAGAGCAAGACGAGTTCGACATCGAGGTTGACGATCTGTACTGGGCCGACTCGGAACTCGGCGACACCAACGATCTCATCCTCGAGTATCGCTCCGACGCCGACCCACTCGAGGACGACGAGTCGGCGACCGACGACGATGCCGATACCGAAGACGAGGACGCTCTCGAGGAGGGCGTCGACGAGTCCGAGATGCCCGAACCCGAAGAGGAGATCGGCCTGATCATGAACGTCTACAACGAGATCCTCGTCGAACACGGGGAGACGGACGCCCACATGCTCATCGGCGAGGTACAGAACCCCTTCGACGGGCAAGCCTACGGCTGGGGGGTGAAAACCGAGTGGCTCGAGGCGTACAACGCCGGCGAGATGAACGAGTTCGCACTCTGGATGAACGTCTCGAACTCCCGGGTGTACGACGACGACGAGGCCGAAGGCGACTTCGAGGGCGACCTCGAGGACGGCGAGTTCGGGGACGATCCCGATGACGGCGAGTTCGGGGACGACGACACCGAGACCTGACGACCCGACACCGCGGGGGTTTTGACCTGCGGGCGTAAACCACTCGGATAATGGACGAGCAGTTACGAGAGCGCGTCGAGCGCGAGGCCGAAAAGCACGCGCTGTTGAACGCGGTCAAACACGAGAGCGACGCGAACGTCGGTGCGGTGATGGGGCCACTGATGGGCGACAACCCCGATTTCCGCGAACACGCCGACGCGGTCCCCGGCGTGGTCGGCGGGGTCGTAAGCACGGTCAACGGACTCGCGTACGAGAAAAAACGCGAGCGCCTCGAGGAACTGGCTCCCGAGGAACTGGCCGAGATCGAAGCCGAACAAAAGGAGGACGAACACGACCTTCCGGCCCTCCCACGTGCCGACGACGACGAGGGGATCCGGATGCGGTGTGCGCCAAACCCCAACGGCCCCTGGCACGTCGGCCACGCCCGGATGCCCGCCGTCATCGGCACCTACAAGCAACGCTACGACGGCTGGTTCTGTGTCCGCTTTGACGACACCGACCCCGAGACCAAACGGCCCGACCTCGAGGCGTACGACGCCATCCTCGAAGACGTCGCGTACCTCGGCTTTACGCCCGACGAGGTGTTCAAAGCGAGCGATCGCGTAGAGACCTACTACGACCACGCCCGCGAGTTGATCGAGACGGGGGGTGCTTACACCTGTACCTGCTCGGGCGAGGAGTTCTCGGAGCTGAAAAACTCGGGGGAGCCCTGCCCACACCGCGGGAAAGACGTCGAAACCGTTCTCTCGGAGTTCGAGGACATGATCGCAGGCGAGTACGAAAGCGGCGAGATGGTCCTGCGGGTGAAAACCGACATCGAGCACAAGAACCCGGCCCTGCGTGACTGGGTCGCCTTCCGGATGGTCGATACGCCACACCCACGCGAGGAGGCCGCGGAGTATCGGTGCTGGCCGATGCTCGACTTCCAGTCGGGGATCGACGACCACCTCGAGGGGATCACCCACATCATCCGCGGGATCGACTTACAGGACTCCGCCAAACGCCAGCGATTCGTCTACGACTACTTCGACTGGGAGTACCCCGAGGTCATCCACTGGGGACACGTTCAACTCGACGCCTACGACGTGAAGATGAGCACCTCGACGATCAAGGAACTCATCGATGACGGCGACCTCGAGGGGTGGGACGACCCGCGTGTCCCGACGCTCAAGAGCCTCCGCCGTCGGGGTATCCGGGGGGAGGCGATCACCGAGTCGATGATCGGCCTCGGCACCTCGACCAGCGACGTCGACCTGGCGATGAGTACGGTCTACGCGGAAAACCGCGAACTGATCGACGACGAGGCCGACCGACGGTTTTTCGTCCGTGATGGCGTCGAACTACAGCTCACAGGTGACGGTCCCACGGAGGCGAACCCGGCGGTTCACCCCGACCACGAAGAGCGGGGGGTCCGCGAAGTCCCCGCCGGCGACGCCGTTTTCCTCGAGGAGGAGGACCTGCCCGCCCGCGAGGAACGCATCTGGCTCAAAGGGCTAGGCTGTTTCCGGCACACACGCGACGGTCTCGAGTACACCGACGACGACATCGACGCCGTCCGCGAGGGCGACGTCGACGTCGTCCACTGGGTCCCCGCCGAGGAGAGCGTCCCCGTCCGCATGCGGACGATGGATGGCGACGTCTCCGGCCGGGCAGAACCCGGCGTCCTCGAGTACGGGACGGACGACGTCGTCCAGTTCGAGCGCGTCGGTTTCGTCCGGATCGACGACGTCGGCGACGGGGACGCCGAGACGGTCGTCTACTACGCACACCCCTGACCGACCCGGCACTAGAGGTCCATCCCGCCGTTGACGTCGATCACTTCGCCGGTGATGTACGAGGACTCCTCGCTCGCGAGAAATCGGACCACGTTGGCGATGTCCTCGACTTCCGCCAGGCGCTCTAGGGGCACGCCCGCGATGATCCGCTCTAAGACCTTCTCCGGGACCGTTTCGATCATGTCGGTCTTGGTGTACCCCGGTGCAACGCAGTTGGCCGTCGACCCACCCTGTGCGAGCTCGAGGGCGATCGTCCGGGTGAAACCGAACATCCCGCTTTTCGCCGCGGCGTAGTTCGCCTGTCCGAAGTTGCCCTGCTTGCCGACGACACTCGAGATGTTGATCAGCCGGCCCTCATCGGACTCCCAGAGGTCGTCGTAGAACTCCTGGGTGCAGTTGAACATCCCGCCCAGGTTGACGTCGATCACCCGGTCCCACTCCGATCGACTCATCTCGACGAACTGCGTGTCGGCGGTGAGTCCGGCGTTGTTCACGAGAACGTCGACGGGACCGAACGCCTCGTGACACTCCTCGCGAATGTTCTCGACGTCCTCGCGGACGGTGACGTCCGCCCGTGCGGCGACGGCGTTTCCCCCGAGGTCTTCGATCTCCGCGACGGCCTCGTTTGCGGCGTCTTCGGAGGAGCGGTAGTTGATGACGACGTTCGCTCCCTCCTCGCCGAGACGTTCTGCGATGCCACGACCGATACCGCGTGCCGAGCCAGTGATGACACAGGTGCGTCCCTCCATAGACATGTATAGGGGCCAGTTGAACGTCCGAGGGTAAATAACAACCTGCCGGGGGAGTGTCCTGCGATCCGGGCGGACCCGGTGTGGGGTGAAGACGACGCGGATAACCGGACGGAGCCGAAACCGTCGCTTCGGCGGCCGAACGCGTCGGCGAGTGTGGAGCCCCCGTGATCGTCCCCCGTCGAGGACGTGAGACTCCCGGTCGGACGGACCTACTGGGAGACCCGAAACGTGTCGGGAAGCCGGCTGTGGCCCACGCCGGTTCACACGATCGACGGGCGCGAGTCAAAACAGCGCGTCGAGTTCGCCTCCCGTGTCGATCAGTTCCTCGATACCCTCCTCGCTTCGCTCGCGGATCCGTGCCGTCGTCTCTTTGGTCTCGACCGCGAGGTCCTGGAGCCGCTCGACCCGCGGGATGTCCGTCACCCCTGAGAGGAGCACGACCGAGCCGACCTCGTCGTCGGACGTCGGGTAATCACCGCCACGGACCTCCATACTCCCGGTTTTCTCCTCGAGCCACCTGCGCCCGCGTTCGATTCCCTTCCGGTTTAGCTCCGTGGGCGGCCCCGAAGCGACCACGAGCGCCCGTTCGGCACTCGAGACGTCACAGGGGAGTGTGAGCCGCCCGAGGGTCGCTTTCCGGACGAGACTCGTCATCCGGGTGGTCTTCGCGACGTCGTCGGTTTCGCCCTCGGCGCGAGTGAACCGCGAGAGGAGACCCCGCTCCTCTCGGTCGACGGTTTCGGTCGCGTACCCGATCGTCGAGACCCCACCACACTCCAAGGTGTTTATGATCTCCGAGGAATCGACGACGCTCTCGGCGACGTGGTCGCCGACCCCGACCTCGCCGGCTGAGAACAGCGTTCCGAACCGTTCGACGATCTCGCGGTTTATCGCGTCGTAGCCGCCCTCGACTGATTCGCCGGCCCGTCGCCAGACGTCGTTGTCGAAGACGAGCAGGTTGTCCACCTCCCGGACGAACGTCCGGAACGAACGGGCCGCGTTTAGGCTGTAGATACCGCCCTCGTCGGTCCCCGGCAAGACGCCGAGACCGTAGACCGGTTCCGAGTAGACGCGTTTCAGGTGTTTCGCGAGCACCGGCGAACCACCGGAGCCGGTCCCGCCGCCCATCCCGGCGACGATCAAGAACGCATCGAGGTCGTGGACCGGGACGGTATCGATCGCGTCCTGGATCTCGTCTATGTCCTCCTCGGCGATCACCGCACCGAGTTCGTTGTCCGCGCCGACGCCGTGACCGCTTACGCGCGTACCGCCGATCAACACCTGTTTGTCCGTATGGACGTGCTCGAGGCCGGCGAGGTCCGTCCGTGCCGAGTTGACGGCGATCGCGTCCCCGACGAAGCCGCCGCTGACCGCGGCGTCGTATGCCAGGAACTCGTCGACGATCTTTCCGCCTGCCTGTCCGAAGCCGATGAGTGCGAGTTTCATGGATGTCTCCCGTGTGTCCGTCTCCCCCGACCGACCTGCACGAACCGGGGTAGGCTCGGGGAACGAACGTCACACCTGGGTGCATCCCAACCGTAAGTATTGTTATGGCCCGGTTATGGCCTCGAGACGCGCTCGATGGCCCGTTCGATCGATTTTCGGTGGTTGATAGGGGCTCGCCGGACACAGGCACACCCTGTCGAACGGTAGCACCTCGAGAACCCGGCGAAACCGACGCCTACCGATCGACCGGAGCCTGCAGGTCACCGCAAAAGCGTCGAAAGCGCCACACCGACGCCGACGCCGACGACCAGGACGCCGAGGATAGCCACGGGGCCACCGACGACCGCGGCCGTCGCGACGCCGAGTGCGAGCGCGAGCGCTCCCAGGAGGGCCACTGCGAGTGTTGCCGGATCGACTCCGGCGGTGGCCGTCACCGTCCTGACGGTTCGCTCGAGGGGGATCGGATCCGACTCGGTCCTGGGTGGGTCGGCGAGGGTCTCGTCGACCTCGACCCGGTGGCGGGCCGGCGAGACCGTCACGTCGACGACCGTCGTGGTCGAACCGTACCCCGTCGAGACCTCGAGACGGCCCTCCCTGTCGTCCTCGATCGAGCCGACGGCCACCGGAACGCGGAGGGTACTCTCGGCTTCGACGTAGTGGTTCGTTCCGTCGAACGTGGCGACACGGGAGAGGTCACCCTCGAGACGACAGTGGACGTGGGCCGGCCCCGCCTCGTTCTCGAGGACGAGGTCGAACGATTCCCGGGCCTCGAACGTGTCAGTGGCGGCCTCGATCGCCTCGGGGCCGTCGTGGCCGACGCGGACGAGGAGTTCCTCTCCCGACACGGGATCACCTACGCCGGCGTCCCCTCGCGCATGTCCGGCGGCAGGAGGTTCGGGATCCCGTCCTCGATCGGGTACCGCGCGCCACACTCAGTACAGACGAGCGTTCCCGAGACGATCTCGTCGTCGTCGTATTCTGCGTCCTCGAGTTCGAGGTCGTGTTTGTCGAGTGGACAACAGAGGATCTCCAGCAGCGACTCGTTCATACTAAGGACGCTTACCGCAGAACGCAAAAGGTTTCGGGAACGACGTCGGGTCGGGGCCAGAGGGTAACGTTTTTGCGCCGGCCACCCACACCTCGAGGTATGAGTTGGCCACACGACCCCGACGGCGAGGAAGGAAGCGAAGGAATGCGCAAGTACGATATGGCGATCATCGCCAAAAAAGTCGACGACGAGGAGGACTTTCCCCTCTCCAGTGAGGAGTTCGTCGCCGAGTACGGCGAGGACCCGATCCGCGTCAACTCCGAGACGGTCGTCGCGTTGAAAGACATCTTCGACCACGTCGACGTCGAGGAGTTCGAGACGATCGTCGACATGCACAAGGCCGTCGGTGCGGCAATGCGTGAGGGTGAGTTCTGGGAGTACCACCCGAAAGGGGAAAACCCGGAGAAAAAACACGCCTAGACCGGCGTCTCGAATCTGGATTGCGTATCACTTATACGACGGGAGTCGGAACCAACGGGTACCGTGACGAACACGCAGGTAACGCTCGTTCAGATCGATAACTACGGCCCGTGGACGGTTACCCCGGAGCCACGACGGGAGGCCGACCTCCAGACCATGCAATCGCGGCTGTACGCCGACATCTCCCAGTTCGTCGGCAACCGCGGTGGCTACGTCTTCTTTACTCGGTTCGATAACATGATCGCCGTGACGAACGGTGTGGACCTGGAGGACCACGCACTCCTCCGGGAATCGGTCGG
>LFCJ01001082.1_pt1 | contig 18379 bp, 27 predicted proteins | sample 643141 | NCBI WGS metagenome assembly LFCJ01 (sample SAMN03766243, study PRJNA286221) | soda lake metagenome | biome: soda lake; feature: Kulunda steppe; material: water; isolation source: sample B1-Br-g2 brine of Lake Bitter-1 | place: Russia: Kulunda steppe | collected 2010-07
CTGGCGTGCGCAAGCAGGACAGTGCACGACCTAGCCAGCACCTCGCGTGGAAGATTTCACAATGGTGCCGTGGAATTGTGCTGCACAGGTGCAACATGATTCAGGCGTTTCTGCCCTGAAACGATGCAAGCAGCTGCAGCTTTTCAAGCTCGAGAGCAACTGCAGCTGCGCTTCGCAGGGGGCTGAGAGCAGGAGGGGTAGTGCTTCCAACCCACGACGTGCACGCGCGGCTGCCACCAGGCCCTTGGGGACCCTTCACCTCATAGACACACCCTTCCTACAACAATAGAAAACAGCGCAAAGCACCTGGCACTGGCTGGCGTCCGGTTCGTCCCGGCACAGAGCCATAGGCGGCCGAGGCGTAATGGTGGCACTGGCACTGCCCCCCCTCTGCCCTGACATTGCGGCGCAGGGAGGGAAGGCTACCTAGAACTTGCCTCAGACACAGATCAGCAGCCACCGCTCCACCCACAGCAACACAGAGCAGCGCAGCAAGTTGTGATGCTGCCCCACCCACCGTAACAGTGAGGCGAAGCGAATTGATGTCCCCGGTGTAGCGGCTGCTGGTAATGGCACTACCATTGCCTGCCTGGTTGATCTGCTCTACGATCTCCCGGATGCCACCCAGGCCGTTGCTGGCATCATCGTCACTGTCGCTGCCGCCCATGCTGTCATCCATAGTCACGGTCACGCCTTCAACCTGTGGTCCCACAGCAAGTGGTGCACAAAGCGAGCATTGATACAGAGGCGCACGCACGCCCTCTGCAGCATTCACCGCCTAATGCAGCAGACATGTTGCACAGCGGCGGCACGCGCAGCCTAAGAATCCCAAAGCCCAGGGCCAACGCTGCACATGTGGAGCACTGTGGCTTTGCCAGTCCTTACAGAGGGCCACAAGGGCCTGCAGAGGGCATTGCAGGCAGCCCTGCTCCACAGCCCTGCGTGATGCGCCCTAGGTCACACCCTCTACCGGGCACCTTGCACACCACGCAGCCTGCGGTCTTTGCAAGGGAAGGAAGCAAAAGGTGAGCCAATGACACAAGACAACGCATGCGATGGGACTTGGCTGCCCTTGATCCAAGAGATTTGGGATGAGCATGTTGGCCCAGATGCTACCATAGATAGCAACAGACATCCACAAAGCTCACTGCAGACTCGCTTCGCTCTCTGCCTCACCCGCACGCCGATCGAGTCCTCAAAGCTCCCGCTCTGGATGCTCTTGACAAAGTTCTGCAGCACAGCAGAGAAGTCTGATGGCTGCGTGGTGAAGTTGCGAGGGACCTCAACCTCAGGGTCCAAGCTTTCTGTCATGTTGGGGCTCCTGCAAGCGCGCACAAAGTCACAGAAGCAAAGTCAGTACTGATCAGGGTCAACACTGACAGGATTACTGACAGCATGGTGAAGCTGCGAGAAGTGGCGCACAGCTGAGCTCACCTCAGCTGGGGGTCTCTGCTGGGGCCGTAGGAATCAGGGTCATCATACACCCGCGTGTCCACAACAGCAGAGCCCGGCACGATGGAGACAATCTGTCAAGACAACAGCAGCATGGCATCATGAGGCGCGCGCGCAAGGGACGTGCTGCAGGAGCATGGCTTGCATCCATACACCAAGCCTAAAGGCTGTGTATCCCAAAGCAAGCATGATGCTTGCGCAGACAACGGATTTTTCTGCTGTAAGGTGTCCATGGCATCTGCCTTGGGGCTTGAAAGCAAAGACAGCCAAATTCTGCTGCGCCGTGCTTTGCATCCAGGTGTCATGGGGTCCCCAACAAGAGCAACGTCCAGGCATTCGCACCTGGAAGCGACTCAAAGGAATCCCCATGACAAATGCCAGCGACTCCAGGAACTTCCCCCGCATGTTGTCAAAGAAATCATCCACACTGACAGCCTGTGGTTTGTGGTGCACACAATGTGGCCACTTGATTGCATGACTAAGCTGACTGTGCCATTTCATTGCTTTACCCCCTCTGTGCAGGGGGCAGTCACTGAAGTGTGACCAGCTACCCACAAAATAATGGTGCAACAGAACTTGGCTGGACTGGTGATGATGCATGCGAGCACATGGTCAGGGCAGCATGACCGCTGCAGTCGATTTGTGCGCAAACACACCTATGCACAACAGGGCATGCACGCACGCACACACACATATACACACCAGATTTGTGCTCACGGAAACGGCATTCTCCATCCGCACTTCCAGGTTTTGGCCACCTTTCATTTTGACCCACATCTCCGTGGTGGCCTGCAAAAATCTCACAAAGCAAACGTGTTTGTGCGCTCCTATCATGATTTCAATAAGACCAGGCAGACCATGTGGCCCATGCATATACAGTGATGTGAAAGCTTACGCATCGGCTATAAGTCTCATTGTACCCATCCAATTTTGTACATGTTCGACAAGCATGAACTCAGCACATTGCTCCAGCAAAACAAAATGCACTGCTAAAAGACAAGAGCCCTCTCTGCTCACAGCCATGCATCATGCACACCTGGTCCCAGAAGTACGCGCCATGTGGGTTGCCATCCCCAATGGCAGGAGGTCTTGACAATGGTAGAACTCGCCCAGCAGGGTAGGAGTTGGAAGCCGACCCTTGCTCATCCAGCCAAACAAAGCGCCTGAGGTGAAGATGATGGCCATGGCGTTGAGTGCTGTGTTATCACAGGTGCACTTTGCGCACTGGAGGTCAAGTCTTCAGTGTCAATGTGTAGAAAAGGCGTGCTCCAGTCCCAGGAGGTCAAGTCGTCAGTGTCAATGTGTAGAAAAGGCATGCTTCGGTCCCAGGAGGTCAAGTCTTCAGTGTCAATGTGTAGAAAAGGCGTGCTTCAGTCCCAGGAGGTCACTCCCCACACATGTGGGAGGCACTTCTGCATGGTGGTAGGTCCACTGCTTGCAGCCTTGGCAGACCTGCCTCTGACCTGTGGTATGTCCTCTCACCCCATGCATGTCCTCTCACCCCATGCCTCTGACCTGTGGTATGTCCTCTCACCCCATGCCTCTGACCTGTGGTATGTCCTCTCACCCCATGCATTTCTTTGCACAGCCTGAGCTTATGCCCACAGACCACCATGCACTTGTCTGCACACCTCATGCATTTCTTTGCACAGCCTGAGCTTATGCCCACAGACCACCATGCACTTGTCTGCACACCTCATGCATTTCTTTGCACAGCCTGAGCTTATACCACCATGCACTTGTCTGCACACCTCATGCAATCCTCCCACACATGTGTGGACATATGGTTATCACACAGGGGCAGGAGCCATGCGCCATGTGCACCTGTCGCAATAACAGCATCTGCCAGAATACCTGGGAGCCTCTCCACCCCCTACCTCTCTGGGATACCCCGCATGTTGATGAGGAGGACGATCTCATCCTCAGGCCCCACATAAGGGTAGTTCATTCGCATGACCCTGGCTGGAGTGCCCGTGAAGTTGATGGTGGCAGTCTGGAAGGCTGCACAGTAAGTGATCAAGCACACTGCTTTCAGCGCCAAGCCATCAGCATAGAGGCGCTTCATGGCACGACAACAATGCAGGTGCTACGCCGATCTGGTCCAGTCATACGCTAGCATCACCTGAAGACTGTCCCCACCCCCCCTTGGAGGCCTTGGGTGTCAATGCAGGTGCATCCACCCAGACTCAGAAATTGTGCCCATCAGGGAGACCTGCCAAGCATCCCTGGTGTACATGAATCACTTGCTTTAAGGAAAATGCCACCATATCTGATCATGCCTGCCATGCAGTTGCGCAGCGACTTACTGGGCAGGTACGTCCAAAAGGAGGACAGGCGCTCCTGGCAGGTGTAAGCAAAGCACCAGCCCTGGTCCATGGCCACAACCACCAGGTCCACCGAGCTGCCGTTGGCCAGACCAAAGTGCACTGGCCCGAAGTTGCGGTCCTCAGTGTCTGCATCCCGCGACTCGAGCACAAACAGCTGCAACACAAGGGGCAGGAGTAGCTATTGCACGAGCTGTTCAGGTGTGCATTGAAGCTGGATTGGGGAGAGCTCTGCATATTGTGGAAAATGGAGTGCATACCTATCAGGGGTGGGTCATTCGTATGTCTTAGGTTTGCAGTGCATGAATGATTCAGGTAAAATTCAGCATGCGCCATTCAATCGAACTTTTGCCTGTGAGCTTTGAGAAGAGGGGAGGCACATACTGACGCTGACTAGCCCTACCCCGCCCACACACTGATTCCACATACATACACTTTACCAAAATGCTCAAGACAAGGGGGGCCACCGTGGGGCCTCTCTAAGGTGCAAAAATGGAGCAAAACAGGTGCATGAAAGTGTTCTTTTTGGAAAGGGTTTTCAAAATCCGCAAATGGATTAGCAGTATGGGGAATAATTCGGTTGAATCAAAATTTGGGAATAATTACCAACGTGCAAATGACCAATCCCTGATATGTGTGGAGCAGCCGCAAAGAAATATAGAGCACAGAGATGGACGTCGTCCCCACCACTGGGTCACCCCTTCCTTAGGCAAAGAAGGCCAAACAGGTTCCTGAAGGCATAACTTTGCAGCCACCCCACCATTTTCCGACCTGAGCACACCATTGGCGAGCGGTGGGTGGAAGGGAATATCGGAAAACATGATTTAACGGTGAAACAGTGCACACCATTTCCCGCACACAGCCCCAAACTCGGACCTTGACATGCCTGCACTGTTTGAAATTGGGCCGCATATCCTGTGTGGATTTGGGCGTGGGAAGCTTTACTGCTGAGCTGTGCACTCAAGAGAGGCAGATGTAACGCAGCATTTTGGTCCACCGCTTACCACCCTCACCCTCGATCGGCTTCATTTCCAATTTCCTGATAATGTATGCTTGGTCGCAACCCCAAGGCTTGGACTGGCTTGAAAGCATGCATGGCTTGCGGAGGTATCGCATTTTCTGTGTTTGCACCCACATCCGGTCGCGATAGGGTCACCCACGTAACTTCCCAACCCCCTTCCCCAAATCCAAATTTGCAGCATTGAATTGTCATGCAAGTGCTGCTTAAGTCCTGGAAAGCGGCAAGATTGGAGCAAGTTTGGGAAAGTGCTATTTCCTGCCAAAATGGTGCAAAATGGTACTAGAATGGTCAATGGCATGAACGCCACATCCCCACCTCACATTTTTCACGCAGCCTGACAGTTAAGACACATGTACTTGTTTTGCATGCATGCACATGGTTGGAGCTGGCAATGTGGCGAGTGTGTGGGCAGCAAAGCAAATTGGCCACATTGGGGGGGTTCAAATGGTGGGGAGGACCTGGAGTGGTAGGGAAGAAAGGAATGTTCAGGAGTCATAATGTTGTTGTTGTTACAAGTACTGTAACCAGGAACATCCTAAACAGCAAAAACCACCTATTTCCTGTTAAAAAGGTCTTATTTGCAAAGGACCACAAGTGAGCCCTTGCGTCTGTTGTGATTCTATTAATAATAAAGCAAGCGAAGGAGTAGATGCTTTCTATGTGACAATAGATAAGCAGAAATGTGGTTGTGCACCATTGTACACCAATTGACCTTGACAAAGCTTCAGGAGCTGCAGCCAATTTCTTGCTTTTATCAGAATTAGTTCTGCTGTAACCTTGAACAAGCCCCCCAAATTAGACAGGTCCCAAATAAAGGCTGGCCCCAAAGGAGAAAAAACGGGCATGATAAAAAAAATAAGGTGAGAGCGTTTGAGTGTGCAGCATATTTTGCAAGATTGATCGTGCGTAGAGAAGTGAAACCCCTAGAAATGCACTAATGCAATGAGTTATAGATTGAAATCAGACAGAGTAAGCTTGGTGAACCTCATGAAGTTCAGAAGCATCTCTTCGAACCTGCCAGGAAGTAACTATGCAAGACTCAGACTGTGTAATTCTGCATATGCAAGTAGACAGCACTTTAAACCATGAGCACAAGCAGCACATTTAGATCTCCACACCTGTGGGTCACTGAAGTAGCTGCCTGGAGGTTTTGGCACTGGCCGCTTTGTAGGATCATGCAAGAAGGCTTCATCTTCTTTGCGGCACTGATAGGCATCAAAGCCGCTCGAGTGTGTGCATGGACCTCTTAGGATGGGCGTACCCTATTCAAGCACCAAACGCAGGTGCAGAAGTTCATAAAGGCATTACAAAACAGAGCCAGGATGCATGGTTTGCACGAGCATGCTGAGGCAAAACTTCTGACACCTGAGGTTCTGAAGCTGGAGCCTGTTCCTATCTCAGACTAAGGAAGCACATTTGCAAGTCATTTAAGGGTTAAAAGAAATAGGAAACAAGATCATTTTCTGTCACCGTTGAAACACAGGACAATCGTGGATCACACATAGCTGCTCAACGGAAGCTTACTTGTTTGCACAACTTATGGTTAAGCAAGGCTTAATACCTCAGTACAGTACAGACACCTTGATCACCTTGAGCTGCGTATGCAGGCAAATGAACCTCCGCACACCTGGTCGAAGGGGAACTTGCGCTCCTCAGGATAAGCGCCATTAATACTGCCTGCTGTGCCTGTGGTACACACAAGCCAAGTGCAGAAGCATTGAAGCAGAAGCATTGAAGCAGACGCACAAGTAGCAGGGCCTAATGGACCTCCTGCGCATGCACTAGCCGTCATGACTTGAAATGTAGGGTTCCACTAGTTTGTAGTTCAACACACGTGTATGTGTTTCCCAGGCATGTATTTGCATGAATAAGCATGAGGGCTGTGTACCAGTGATTTACCCCTCCCTGCCCATGTACGCAAAGGTGTGAAATTGCCAAGCATTGTGCAACTGCCTGATCATCAAGGTGCATTCCAAGGATTTCACTGTAAGGCTGCTCACACTCAAGATAGATGCATAACACATCCACCAAATGCCAAATTGAAATACCTGTCAGGCTGCCATCCTTATCCATAAAGAATGCGTGCCGGGGGCCAGCACAATTCAATTCCAGCTTGTAGTCGATGTCCACACCAATGATCTGCACTTGCTCTTCCATTGCTTCGGGGGGGAACATCTGGAACCCACAGTCTGCATCAGCATGTGTGTGCGTGTGTGTGGGAGATTGATGGGAGCCTGCGCTCAATTAGAGTGAACAAGAGTATGTGTGCTGTGATCTCCAGATCATCCTACAAAGTTCCTATTATGCTAGCGTTCTTGCAAATTTGCTTGTGTCTTTACAGGTTCCTCACCTGCTTCATTGCGCCATTCAGGGTCTGGACCCGAGAGGAAGAACATGCCATCCGTAGCAACATCCACAACATTTGAGTCTTCTAGGTACAAGGGGTGGGAGGCATCTGGGGCGTGCTCATGGTTTCCCAGCGCATATGAACCCCTCTGCAGCACGGTTGTGTCAGGGGTTGTGTCAGGCAGAGCTTGGATACACTAGCAAAAACTATACAATGCGGCAGATATGTGCAAATACATCATTAAAGCATTGCTAATAGACAGCTGCATCTGCCCAATTGCGCACACATTTGTGCAGCTTCTCTGCCAAAAACAGGCTTTGTTTGCTTTAAGTCTCCTGTCCCTAACATGCAAATCTGAAAGGGTTCACAGCCAAGGACGTACCCCGCATCCATCGCTGCCTTTGAAGTCCGCAAATGTGGTGCCCCTGACGTGTGTGATGCCTTTAACAGTGGCATAACCCTTCAACTCGTCCCAGGGTTTCTCCTCAGGACCAGGGCTGAATGCCAGGGCAAAGACGCCATGGACAAGGCCTATGCTGGCGCCGAATGGAGAAGCCTGCAGGGCCAGCATACAAATATAGGGTAGCTTTTATGACGAATTCATTGGCTTGTGTTTTGCAATCAATCACTAGGTATGTTAAGTCTGGCAAGACTTGTGCCCTGCACTTAGTCACACCTTTAATTGTAGTGAGCTCAAGCTCAAAAGTGGACAGAGCATGCATTGGACGCTAGTATTGTGTCTAATGTCAACACCTGCCATTGGTTAGCCAACATCTGCACAGCCAATCTAGCACATCCTGCTTAGCTTCTCAGCACTTGCGTACCTGATTGTAACTCTGGCTGGAAAGGTTGGGCGCACAGCCAGGGTCGTTGCTTTGCTCACACATGGAGCACACCTCTGGCCTGGACTGCCCCACAAAGAGCGAGTCCTCCACATGCACCTGCACCCCATTCAAATGTGTGTTTATTTGAGTATAGAATATCTAAGTGGGTTCTCAGGAACGGTTGTGACCATGAATAAGAAAAGAAGTGAGATACTTGTGCCTCGATGCTCAAATTAGAGCATGTGCTCTGGCAGTAGATGCCTGAGCCTTAAGGCCGCACAATACCTTACGCGTGCAGCACGCACCTCAAAGTTGTGAAGTGTCCTGCCCTTGACTAGCGGCAGAAGGCCCTTGTGCTTGCTGTCAGCTATGATGAGGCCCTTGAGATCCAAGCTGCTCTCAATGCCTGCGGCAAAGACGAATCATGTCATGCACGGATTGTCATGCACCTGAGAATGTGAGTGCATGCAGTAGCCTTTCTAGTAAGAAAGCTTCTGTACCATGAAATACTTCTACAACCTTTGCAAACTTGTAAGCCATCCAAAATCACTAACACACAATGACCGCAGAGTAATAGGCCCATGCACTATAGTATCAAGACACGACAATGTTGCGCGCACGCGCAACTCCATTGAACCAGCTGGAGTTGTGAACAGAAGCGCATGGAGAAGGTTCGATGGCTGCAACATTGATAAGCGACCTAAGAGAAGCATCAGGGGCACAGCAAGCCGCACCTCCGACAGTGACGATGCCGAAGTCCCAGTGCAGGAAAGTGGTGAAGTCCTGGATGCCTGTGCACCTGGAGGCCTTGGAGAGGGCAGATGCCTCAAGCCACAGTCCTCCCAGTGTGGAATGTGCGGTGTTGTTCCTGAGAAGCAAGGACATTCCAAGCTAAATTATGGGCGACAAACAGTGCTTGGGAGAGAGAGGAAGTCAGGACAACAGGCTGGTGAACAATGTGAAGCCCACAAGCACTGAGCCCCAGAAATGGTGCATAGGCTGATACACAACTGGAGCGCAAAATATGGAGGCCTGGCTTTGCTCCAGGCAAGCCTTCGACAGGAAATCAAGGACATTTCACCCTGATCGCGGCAAACAGAATGATTGGGGCTCGGCAGTCAAACTAGGCAAGGCACACGCAGCACATCACAGCCAAGAGCCCTCTGAGCCACATGCAGACCCATACCTGAAGAGCTCTGCAGCTCGAGTACAGCTGGGGCCCCAGAGCTGGAAGCCCATGCGCTCAGAGCCAGCAGCCACGTTGTCAAGCACAGAGTTGGGCTGTGGCAGGCAAGGGAAGGCAGGGAGAGTGTGCATTTGAGATATGGCTGAGCTACACAGACAGGAAGACAAGCCCTCTGTGCAGGCTGGAGGACATGCACACTGTGTGCAGAGGGTCAACTATGCCGGTGCCTGACAGCTTTATTGCTTTCCCTTTCAAGCCATGAATGCTTGCAAATGTAGCCCTGTATTGTGAATGCGGCGCGCACATGCTGCAGATGGCTTGTGCCTTCAGAAACCCTTACGTATAGATGTGGTTCAGCGCCCTAAAGCATATCGTAGTGCTCCTTTGATCTTGCGACTCATTTATCTTGCAAGGTCTCAAAAATTCATACAAGTAATTTGTGAGTATTAGGGGTTGCAATGCCTCCGGTTTCAAGCCCATACTTGCAAACTTCAGGTTATTGTGTCCATATTCATTCCCTGCTTGTCTGGTACACTTGTGCCCACTCCCCATTTTCCATCTCCTTGTTTGAGGACTCTGAAGAGGCCTCTGACTCCAGCTCCTCCAGCTTTTTCCGAGCCCTTATTCTACCCCTGCCCCTGCCCCTCTCCCAAATCGCTCCACCATGCTCAGTGCAAAATCCATTTCCCACTCACTCCATTGCTTCAGCTTGGGAAGTAGTGAGGCCCATAGACGCACGTGCACATGCCCCTTTCCCCCGCCAATCTGAGCCATACCCGCTGCTGCTTGTCCCATTAGCTGCTTTCTTTGCCTCTGCTGCTGCTCTGCCTGAGTAGGGCAGGCGCTAACTCAAATGCACCTAATGGCTGGGCAGCCGCAAAGGCAGCAGCTGTACCCAGTTTACAGGCTTCTCTCTAAAGAATAATGAGCAGGCCTCTCTAGCCTTGGCCTTCCCACAGGCCTGGGTTGAGCAGGAGGGGGTATGGCTGCAATGGCATCAGCAAGCACCCTCTGACACTCGGCAGCTCTCTGAGCGGGGTGGGGGTCCTGGCGGATACGTAGCTCCCCAGGCTGCTCTTTACCCTCGGAGCGCTTCCGCTTTGAACAACCCACATCAATAAGTTTTCTTAGCCCGTTTGGGGCGTGGGGGTCCAGGGAGGGGGGGCCGGGCGGGGCAGTGGCTAAACTACCATACCTTGCGAGCTCTTTAAGTAAGCTATTTATTTTACTCCTGGCAGGTTGCGAAAGTTAATCAATAAACCGCAAGATCCCTAGGAGCACTACAGTATGGAATAATTCACAAGGATATTGAGGCATCAAGCAGGAAATTTCTTTCCAGGAGAGGTGGTACAGGATGTATAAGCGCAGCTTTTTGTGCAGGGATATCTACCTGGGTACGGATCTCGTAGCAAGAGACCATCTGTGTGTCAAAGCCGCTCTTGCCGGCCATCTCCTTGATGACATTGACCACCAGGTTACCCTGTGCACAAGAGGTGAAGGCAAATGCAGGCAAACAGAACTGGATGCTGTCATGAGGGCAGGTACCAGCATGGCCAGCCACCAAATCTCGGAGAGAGAAAGCACCCACCTGGATGAGATTGCCTGTAGACTGGTCAACCAAAATGGCACTTTTGTCATACGCCTCATACACCACATTCCCAGTGATGTTGATTGGCTGGGAGCTGTCTTTGATCCAAATTGCTCCATGCATGTTGTAGAGCATCGCGCTTGAATCCACCACGCTGCAGCACAGGACAGGCGATTCAGGTGGTGAAGATTTCACACACTTGAGCAAATGATTTGTCACAGTTTGTGGGACTGCAAGCAAGCAATTGTGCACAGGGTTGTCCTAAGGGTGAGTAGCGGCAACGGGGTGCACTGTGGTGCATGGTATCAACACTTGCTAAGGTGCATGGCACCAACACACACATTTACATAACACAAATGTTGCTGGACAAACAATGTCTCAGAAAATTGGGGGGCACAGATATCAAGGCGCACTTATTAGCTTGAGGCACACTGACCTGGGATTGGGCATCGTCAGAGGCTCCTCAGAGCTGTCCAGCAGCACCTCTCCTGTCTCGTTACTCCTCTGGGGAACCTCCTGGAGCTTCTGGAATTCCACTGTTGGGTTGAGGCCCATTTGCCCACCATAGCTGCAAGGGGAAATGGGTGCCACGTAGCCTCCTTTTTAGTGACTGGACAAGCTCAACCTGTTTCTAAGCTTGGAGAGGGGAGGGACCTTGTGCAAGTGCAAACTTTGCTGTACAGCCTTGCATCCCAGCACCATGGGAGCAAGTCTTTCACAAGAGGGCTGGCACATGAGGTTTGCTTTCGCAATGCCTTCTCACGGCCAGCCAAGCCACATGGACCAGTCAACCCAATCACACACAGCATACCTCTTAATGTGCCTCACCTGAAGACCACGCCTGACAGGCTGGCATATCCGGTCCCATCCACAAGCATGTGGCACCCAAAGGCCTCGCCTCCAACGCCGCGCGTGGTGTTGCCATCTGCTGCTGTGATCTCGATGTTGGAGGACACAAGGGCAACCTGCACCATGAAAATAGGGAGCAGACAGCGCACATAAGCATCTTCGCAAGTCTGTTGCAGCAGTCAGAATAAGGCAAAAGCAAGGTCAGAATGGCACAGACAAGGAATGGGGTCTCAGAGACAAGCAAAGTTGACACCCTGAAGTAAGCACACAGAATCTCGCAAATAAAGCTGCCCCAATGTGGTCACGCAGCCCATCAGGTTGATGCCTTACTACTAGCCTTAAAAGAAAGGCTACTCCTCCAGCACACCACGCACCTCACTCCGTGCATCCAGTGTGTGAGCGGTGCCATCATATGTCTTGGTCATGGCAGCGTGGCTGTATTGCAAGTCTGTCTCCAGGGTGACGGTGCGCCCATGCTCGCTGATGGCACTGATGGTCAGGAGCTCAGCCTGGTAAGGGGATGTAAGAAGATTGCATACGTTGCTCTCTTTTTCTGTCTTGCCACACACTGCTCCAGCGGCAAGACACTTGTCCAACGGCAAACCACTGCTCCATCGGCGAGACACTAGTCCAATGGCAAGACACTGCTCCAGCAACTGATAATTACTGTGTGGGTATGATACATGCAGGATCTGTATAGGAGACGCAGCCAGGCAGCAACCTCCTTGCGGTTTTGCCCCATCTGTGGATACTATGTGCTGGCATGCATGAGCTTTTGCACAAATGTGGACTGGCTTGAGCCTTCAAAATTGCAGTAGCTTTGCTGCACAGGGCCAAGCTACCTGGCGCGGGTTGAAGGTGGAGGATGGTATAAGCACCATGTCTCCTATGGACCAGCCATGGCTCCCATCAGACAGCTCCAGGGTGTTGCTTCCCGCCTCCTACGCATTGGATGTAGTGGGTCGAGATGAGAACCAGCTCAGCAAGGAAAAGGTATGAGATGGTATAGCAAGGATGAGGTGCGCTCTGCGTGTCTGACAAGCATCGGTACACTGCCTTGATGCTTACCGTGTACACAGATGGTGGCGTGGATAAGGCAAGATTAGGCTCAAGGTTGGTGGTGCGCCTTGGTAATATATGCTCATCATCAGGCAAAGACTGGTGTCAGGTATTTTTCCCTCGAGCACAATGACGCTTTTGCTCCGGGGCTCCAGAGTCCTATCTTGCAGCATATGGATTGAAATAATTAACAGCTTAATTGCACACTTGGCAACTAAAATATCATGCTAAAATATACACCATGCTAAATTATACATCATGAAACAGCACGCCCCACCGCCGGGGCCGCCAATTTGAGCCAGCGCTTGACCACGTGCTGACCGTACATGGTGATCCGGCCGCCATTGAAGGCGGTCAGCACCTTCGCACAGTGCAAGCAAGGAATACTTTGAGCATGGTGGCCAATCCAGCTGTACAGCTTTGTAGCATGGTGCAAGGGGGCAGGTTGCTCTGGAGGCAGCTCACCCTGCATGCAGCAAGTGCCTCAAAGGGTCAACACACGCAACCAACTCAGCCAATGGCTGCAAACCTCATCATCACATTTGCTGAGGCCAGTGGCACCCACACAGGCTTCCTGCCCAATCCTCAAGACCCAGTTTACCTCTGCCAACAAGGAGGCAGCCTACCCACAGCCCACATTCCAGCACTCAGTGAGCGCGCGCGTGCACACACACATACACACACACACTCACACACACACACACACCTTAGACCCCAGATTCAAGTCCTCCCTGATAATAAAAGCCGGGGTCTGGCGGGTGCCTTGCAGCTTGATGGTGATGCCTGAGGGATGCGGGTTCTCTGCAGTACCTGCCCACAACCACCCATTCCTCGTTACCAAGATGTATGTGGCCTGCAAGGGAGCGAGTGAGTTCCACAAGTGAGAGCCTTCCCGGGTGCAAAACATTTGGAGAGGTTGGCTGCCCATTGTTGAATCCCTTGTGATTGCGTATAATGCGCACACAACTGTGCAAGCAGCTGCTATGACCACAAACATCTTATTGTTTTCCCGGTAAGGGTTTCTGCGCTTTGCCAACCTGCAGCGTGATGTCCTCTGTTGTGGAGAATGTCACGTTGCCTTGGATGTCCAGCATGAGCAGCGGGGGAGGGCTCTCATCCACAACCAGGTTCCAACCGAATGGAATGGTGACCTGGAAGCAGCAAAGCACAGCAGTCAGCGCTACTTGGGTGTAAGTGAGCTTGATTGTTTGCCAGCAATATCAACCGTTGTTTGCCTATGGTGTTGGCGGTTACCCTGGCACCTATGCACGCTTGTTCTGCCTGCAACACCTGATTCAAAACGCATAATTCATTAAGGGACTGTGACATTAACAAAGCGAAGGACACCTCTGACGCGTCTGCAGCCTCCTGCGTCCTGTAATCTGCAGCTCAAGCCACTCACGTTTTCTCCTTCACGTGGTTTTCCATTCTCCCGGCCACTCCACGTCTCTGGATCAGACCACAGCAAAATGCCGTCGCGTCTATCAATAGCCTCATCGGGATCATTAGTGCAGCCGCCGGGAGGACAAAATCTGGGCTCCGCTTGTAGAGCCCTATTGAAGCACCATTGGCAGAAAAAGGCTCACTTATCAATCAATGCAATCTCACCCTTTGCAGCAGGGCCACACACATGAGAGATTTGCACATAGAAGCACACATACCAGGAGTGTTTACTTTGCAGGCATGCTGGTCAGATCATGTTGCTATGTATGTGGTCAGATCAGAGCAAGTTTTAAACCCACCGTATCAATAGGGAAACTTCAAGAAAGCAAGGACAGTGCCACAAGAACTATTAGCCTACACTATTGCTGGATACACACGCTCCTACTCATGTAAGCCTGGCATGGACAGCACTTGGTTGAATCTCGTACCCTGCACAAAATGCATGCAACCTAGCATGTGCTAGCCTCAGCAATTGAGCCCTTTGTGTGCACTGCACCCACCCGTTTTGGGGTCCAAGCGCAACCATTGTGAAGAGGGTGTGGTTGTATTGGTTGTCCCCATACCACCAGGTGTCCGGAACAAAGGTTTTGTTGTACACGGCATCTCCATGCCTGCAAAGTATGGAGGAAACAAGATGGCGAAATTCAGCATTGTCGGCTTAGAACGCAAAGAGCCGGATGTCCTACATAAAATGCTATGCAAGGAAGCGTCAGACCAAAAGATGAGTAGTCACGGAAGGGCTACTGAGCCAACGGGCACCCACCTTACACCTGACATTGTCATAGGATCAGGAAGGCTTGTGTAGTTCATGACCGTGGTTGAGCGACCATTCACTTCGTAGCGATTTTGCTCCTGTTACACATGTTAGTCGTAACGTATTCAGACCAAATCCACCCATGGAAAATAAACACATTTTCAGGCCCCTGCAGTGTGAGCTAGCACACGTGCAAGTCCCGTACATGGACACCCCTCCCACAAGCTGTAGAAGATTGTGATATGCTCAGGCACCTCTGCTCTTGCTGCAGGCATGCCTTCAGTGCATGAAACGTACCTGGACGTTGGCAGTGGTGATGTACACAAATGAGGAGTCATCCAGCATGTCAGGCCGGTGGATCCTGTAAGAGCAGCAATGGCAGCAAGATAGACAAAGCTCAGTGCGCCAGGCTCGTTCCCTGCTGGCTGCTGACAACCCTTGCAGCCTATGCAAGCCGGTCATGGGCCGGCAGCTGTGCCGAGGGCTCTGCTGCCTGATTCTCAATGCCCTTCGAGCTGGCATAGGCTAAGCTTTAAGATGACGGTCAATTTGCTGATTTGCTGAAGCTCTTTTGCCTTCTTTGCACACCTGATTCTGTCCGGGTCAATCCTGACGCGACCTTCAGTCAAGGAGCTGAGCACTTCCCAGTGCACCCAGTACTCTCTCTTGGTTGGCACAACAAACTGATACCTGCACATTGAGCACATGGGTGGGTCATGGGCAACCAACTGCTATCCAGAGCAATCAGATCAGACAGCAGGATTGTCAAGGGCACACAGGTTTAAGGTTATGGGGTAAGTCGAGTATCTAAGATAGTATCACCTTTGCACAGGGAATAGCACACTCAACAAGCCACAAGGACTTCATCTTGCGGCCTCTCATGTCGACTTACCCTTCGTCGTTGTACTTGGAAAAATGTGCCCGAGCAGATTTGTTTGTCCTCTGGTCAGTTATGAAGATGCTGGTGAACTCTAGCTGGCGTGGTCTATGATTGTTGAGCATAAGACGCCTGCGCAAAGTGGACCGTAGATGAAAGATAAGTTGACAGATACTCATGGAGCAAGTAGTGTTACTTGCTGCAATCACTTCAAGTAACCTTTAACGTTGTCTTATGCCCATGACATACATCAACAGGGTAAGATGCAAGGCCGACTTATTACGTGTGGGCACTGGGTCCTTTTAATTTTGAAGTCTTTGCAGCTAATGTATGTAAGGTAATGGTACAGTTGGCGGCAAATTAGCTACTGTTTATGGCACGTGTCTAGTACATATAAAAAACGCACAGTGCCTGGACACTTATATGGCATTACCATCACCTGAATTTCAGGTGAGGGCCGCAAAACATCCCATTTCCTGCCAATGGCCGCTCTGAGTACACACAGTCCTGGACATATTTGGCAGAGCAGAGGACAGAGTGGGTTTGTTTGCGTCGAACATCTCAGCCTCACACTACGTATTAAACATCAAATGCTTGCACAGATCAACTCTTGTTTGGACAACACAGCCCTAAGTCTTAAATCAACACGTGCTTGGATTTGAGACGGCCTCATTAAACATGGAAACTTTACAAAAAAGCAGCCTGAAACATGCGGCAAAGCTTGAACGTTGCACGAAACCATGTATGCTTGCTAAGGAACACGCAGCTTCATGTTGCACAGCATTGTCTGGCAAGAAATGAACAACAGTTCCAGCTAAGTTTATTAACATGCCATCATTGCTGCTCCAACACTCAAAACTCTTAATGGCAATTTTGACCCTTGGCCTGTATTAAAAGTGGCGTTATGCAATTTGTGTGTCCAAGTGCATGTGTAATTCCCCAGCTTGGCAAGAGGGATGAGGTGACCACGTATGGACAAGAAAGGCATCTAAGCACACCAATCCCTGCCTCACCTCTGGCATGTCCCTGAACATGTCATTGTCAACTGCACTGTGCCAGGTAGTGCCAGGCACACCAATAGGGAATCCCGCTTGGTCGGCCAACTCCTGTGGCACAGTCTGGCTGTTCAGCAAGGTGCCATCAGTGTCGAGGAAGACACCCTGCATAATGATTGGCGAGTGTTGAAGGTCACAACAGCGGACTTGCAAGCACAGCAGAAAGCTGTACTCAAGCAAGAGATTGAAAAATAAGTATGTAATTGTCGCAATTCAGGCAAATCAACAGGAGAGCAGTCCTGCAAGGGCAAGGCACTTTCGGTTCAGGCGACCCTTTTGCTGCTGTCCTCTGGCCAGCCAAGAAGCATAGCCTCTCGCTTGCAGGGTGCAATGCAGGTGCAAATCTGAGCAAAGGCAACATATCTTGGCGATGCTCTGATCCCTCCTGGACCAGACTCACCTGGTGGGGCCAGGACCAAGCTGACAGCGCCACAGGGGATGGGGTGCTTGAGATGAAGTCCTGAATGAACTTGATGCCTTTGGTGAATGTGAAGGCACCGCCCTGTTAGAGCGGAAACACAGGAAAGTGGTATGCAAAGTTCATGGGAGGCAATTTTTATTATGCTCACCTAGTTAGACAGAGGCAAAAAAACAAGATTGAAGAAGGGCATGGAGGGACAACAATCAAGATGACTGATGCCAAAATGCAATCACTGCAACCTTCAGCATATCATTGGTTTGGTTCGCTACACACAGATGGTCTGAGCGGCACCTTGCACGTTTGGCATGCGGCGCGTCTAAGCACCTGCTGTGCATGCCATGTCCGAAGTATCAAACTGCCTGAAGCTAGAAATGAGGGAGCGGAAGCAAGGAAAGGAACATCGCGCACCTGCTCATTTTTGCACTTGCCACAGGCCTCCAGGGCAAAGAACCCATTCCTGCCGTTCACTCCATTGCCATCATACCCCACAAACGTGATGTTTACAAGGGAGGCCAGTGCGCTGTGTTTTCCGTTGAACTGCAGGCACGCTCAGTTACAAACAGTGCTGTGCGTTTAAAAAATGCTACGTCATCATAATCATGATTTTGACCGCAATTTAGGAATCTACAGGCGTAATACAGTATTTTCCACTCTAACATCTGACAATTGGGATTTTTGTCAATCACGGTGCTGCACCATCAGGAATTCAAAGGTCCTGCTTAGCCCTCTTCTTTTCATCCAGCTGCTTAGTTCCCACACTCAAACATCTTCTTCCTCTTTAATTTCCTCTCCCTCGTCCCCCCCCTGCTCAATTCTCTCTCTGTAACAGCTTGTAAAAATGAAAGGGTGATGAGGAAGACGCATATAGCTCTCTGATAGTGCACCAGGCCCTGCCCTTGCAACACGTCAGCCATAGGACTGGGATTACTAGTCATGTCAGGTTTGTTTTGGCAGAGGACATGCAGAAAATAGTGTGGAGGACAGAGGTGCCCAGGCTTATGTTTGCAATTGCACCCTCCAGTGGGGGCAAAACACCCATGCACACAAGCGTGTATTGTTGCAACCAAATGGACTGTAGCAAAACCCGTACCTCGACTTGGGAGTGCATGATCACGCCTGTGATCTTGCGGCCTGACACCCAGCCTCTCCCCGCTGTGCCACGGTCACCCTCAGGAGTGC
>LFCJ01001085.1_pt1 | contig 18364 bp, 23 predicted proteins | sample 643141 | NCBI WGS metagenome assembly LFCJ01 (sample SAMN03766243, study PRJNA286221) | soda lake metagenome | biome: soda lake; feature: Kulunda steppe; material: water; isolation source: sample B1-Br-g2 brine of Lake Bitter-1 | place: Russia: Kulunda steppe | collected 2010-07
GAACTGGCTTGCATCGACGGTGTTCAGCATGGGCAGGCCCGCGGGCATGCCGCTGAAGGGAGGCAGGTCGACAGGCTGCGACAAAAGGGTAAGGGAGAACGTACTACAGACTAGTAGTGGGCTCTCGTTTGGCAGATACAGCTATGTAACCTAACCTAACGTAGTAGTGGGCTGCTCCTTAGCATTGTGGTTCTCTTCAGGCCCTTTTCTTTTGCCAAGTGACCCTCGCTCGGCAGGCGCCCTCTCTGTTTGGGTCCAGCTCAAAACTTTAAAAATTCAACAAGTTGCTGCAGAAGAACTTCTTCAAAATAGCTATTTCAAGTTGGCACTCAGCCCCTGACATTGTGCATGTGCAGTGTCCTACTTGTACATACAGAGGGCCGCACAATCAAGGAAATGTGCCTGAGAAGGAGCCAGGTATCAAGTGATGGTCCAATTTGTAAGGAAAGTCGGACAGTGGTACATGCAGGACTCCTACGCCAGGTTGTATGCTATGACTCATACCACACTAGCGATCTAATCAGGCAGCCAGACTGATGCCAGGCTAATGAAACGGTTGGCTAATGAAACGGTTGTTATCTCTGATGGCCCTTGAAATCTTTGCTCTTTCTCCTGCTGGCCTTGCTGTTACTCCTCCGGTTTGACAGCTGCTTCATGCGCGCGGCCATGGGCATTGCCTTCTTCCGTTGCTTCTGGCGCTCGCTGAGGCCGCCAGTCTTTGACTTCTTCATGCCAGTGGACGAGCCAAAGCTGCGGCCTTCTCGACCAGCCAAGACAGTTGCCAGCCTGGCTTCCTTGTCATGAGCGCGCTTCTTGCGGGCTGCAATTTGTTGCACAGGCAGAGCAAATGCAGAGGTGGTTTGGTTATGGACGCAGCCACATTGAACAGGAAAGATGTGACAGCACCTAATTGAAGGCGTGCTGAAGGTGCCTCAATAGCAATTGCACTTGAAACACCCGCTCTACCATAAAAGCTTCTGTCCATGCAAATTCTGCAGGCTTGCAAAGGTGTGCCTAGTGCACTTAACAGTCTCAACACCATGTCACTCTCTGGCATATGGTAGTGGTGTGTATGATGTGCAGTTGCAGCTTAGAAAGGGAGCGAAGCCAAGCCTCAGACTCTGGGCCTGGCCTGCTTTTCAAAGAACCACTGATTACTCAAGGAAAGCTTGTTGTGTAATAGAGAGGAACAGGGCATCATGCGTCCATAATGCTGCAGAGGAGGACGCAGGCTTTCTCTCTGAGGTTGCAAGCCTGTATGAGAGCTTTGCATACAGTCTCATGTAGCCGGTGCTGCATTGTCCATGTGATACTCTGGGCGCAAGTGCAATTGCACATTGCGACGAAATATGTGTATGAGCGCATGTTAATGCATGGACGCATGCACAGCTAGCTGCTCACACTCATTTCCATGTTTCAGTGAGGAGGGTTTGAAACCGAAAAATGCTCACCCACACATGCATCAGCACTGCCTGCGCATGCAGTGTGCACCTGACCACGTTTCCACACAAGCACATACATTAACATGCACGGACACGAGCTAAAACAAAAACACATGCGTGCATGCTCTTTCACAACCCATGAAATGTGCACACACCTTCCAGCTGTGCTGGGTCGACCTTGTGCTCATTGGCGCCTGACAGCATGCGGCTGCGCAGTTCCGCAAGCGCCTCGGCCTCCTCCTCTGCTGCCTCCAGCATGCGTGCGCGCTTGGCCTTGCTTGCGCTCTTTAAGCCGTGCTTGGTCATGGCAGCCTCTATCAGGCGCTTTTGCTTAAGCCGCCTGCGCATGGTGATTTTAATGCACCAAGATATGACCGCGCTTGCTGCGAGCCTACTCAGCTGAGTATGAGCAACAACCTCCTCCTTACATGACAGCTAAAGCCGCAACACTGAAGAGCTATGAACCCAGACACAGACAGGTACCCACACTGGGGACCCCATACTGGGCACGACCGATGCTCTTGAGTGTAGCCTGCAACCACAGGTCCAGATCGGCCCCCAATGATCCCCATACCCAACCCCAATGTTCCCCCTCACCCAATCCCGAATCTCCCCAATGCCCAAATCCTAATGTCCCCCATTACAGCCTGCAACCACAGGCCCCATAAGTCCCAGCAGCCACAGGTCCCATTGGCCCCTGCGACCGCAGGCCTCATCAGTCCCAGCAACCACAGGCCTCGTTGGTCCATGCGATCCCAGATCTTCATTAACTCCAGCAACCACAGGCCTCATTAACCCCTGCAACCCCAGATCCTCACTGACTTCAGCAACCACAGGCCTCATTAGTCCCAGCAACCCCAGGTCCTCACTGACCCTCCTCAAAACATTATCAGCGGCAACCGCCCCTGACGCAAACGCCTGACAGGGGATGGCAAGGTGCTCTCAAACAGCCAGTGCCAGCCCCCAACCATCCCGCCTTTGGCCCCCCTCCCAGCGTATGCGTGCACGCACTTGATGCGGTCGAAGTCCTCCTGCGTGAGGATGCGCTCAGCCTCCACATGCTCAGCCGGGTTGCTGGGCTGCTCGGCCCCAGCGGCGGCCTGCTTGGCCCGCGCCTCCTGCTCTGCTACCTGCTGCGCCTTCTGCCGCCGCCGCGCCTGCGCCTCCGCCAGCTTGCGCTTGAGCGTTGCGATACTGAACGCACACACAGCCATGCACGGGGGCGCGCATCTGTGCGGTGCTTGGGTGTGTGTGCGCGCGCAGGCACCATCGCAGGGTCAACAGGCCACATCTGCGGGGCTGGTGGTGCCATAGGTGATGCTTGGCCCCAGCAAATGAACAGCAGCCACGTGCGTGTTGCTAAAGTAGACACTTTCCTGTACATGAGACGCCACATGGCATGGTTTCAAGGAAGCAGCCCTGGGTAGGGGATGGGTGCCTCAGAAGAAGCTGCAAACATCGCATCAGGAGGAGTGCAGCTTGAGCCGTGGAGCAGTCAGCAGGAGCATCCAGCATGTCCCACCTGTCTGGCTGCTGTGGCTGCTGCTTCTTTCCCCCTTCCTCCTCCTCCTCCTCTTCAGCCTCCTCATCTTCTTCTGACCCATCATCATCATCATCATCATCATCATCATCATCATCATCATCATCATCATCATCATCATCTTCATCTCCGCTGCTGGAGGAGCCGGCCCCAACCTCCTCATCGCTCATCTCACTTCCAGACCCACTGCCCACCTCCTGACCTTCACTGCTTTCTAAGCCTGCAGTGCTCCCTCTCTTCCGCTTCCCTCTCAAATTGCCCCCATGACCCTCCTCCTCCTCGTCTCCTTCTCCATGGCTGCTGCTGCTGTTCACATCCACCCATCCACTCCCGTCCTCATCATCCTCGCTGGCACTCGCAGCCTCATCGCTGCTCCCCTTGTCTGCAAACCGCGGGCAAAATTGTGCCATGGCTTGGCAAGTCAGCAAGATTGACGTGCCCGAGAGCAGTGCGCCTCAGCAGTGCCCGAGCTCAGCACAGTGATAACTTCCCTGTCTATGAGGCTTGCTGGCACTCACAAGCAGCACAAGTACACGCAGCGGCACAAGCACACTCACAAGCAGCATGAGCACAGCCTGACCACTTTGTAGGGCCCGCTGAGCACTCACAAGCAGCACAAATCCTTGCTGGTACCAAAGCTGCCCTTTCCATCCCTCCGCATCCTCTCAGACCGTGCGTGTGTGTACATGCATGCGTGCATGTTTGCATTCGCTTGCCACAAGCCCATTGCTACCTGCATCAATGTCTGCGTCGCTGTCGCTGCCTGAGCTGCTCATGCGGAAGTCGTCATCCTCAGAGCCCTGGCCTGCCGCCTCAGCTGCCTCCAGCAGCTCTGCGCCGTCCACGCGGCTTGCAATCTGCATGCACCATGGGGTAGAGCGTGAGATGTGGCAGTAAAGCAGCACCCACTGCCTCAGCCGCCTTAGGCATCATCTTCTATCTTCTGCATGGATCACGATCTGCACGTGCACGTGTGCGCGCGCACAAACACCCAATCTTCCCTGCTGGCCCGCCTCTACCCAACGCCTTCCGCGCGGATCATGATTTGCAAAAGCATAGATCAGAGTGCGCAATGCGCAGTGCTGGGACCAGCGGGCCTGAAGTGGGGATCGAGGCACTGCAATCCACCTGCACAAGGGGTGGTGTGGCACAAGCTTGGGCGCTCATGCAGCGCAGAAGGGTGGTTTGGCACAAGCTTGGGCGCTCATGCAGCGGAGAAGGGTGGTGTGGCACAAGCTTGGGTGTTCATGCAGCGCAGAAGGGTGGTGCGGCACAAGCTTGGGCGTTCATGCAGCGCAGAAGGGTGGTGCGGGTGATGGAGTGGCACAGCAGTGACAAGCAGTGCTGGGATGGGGCAGTTGAAGGGGGCATATGGTGTAAGTTGAAGGGGGCATATGGTGTAAGGGGGCATATGGTGTAAGGCACCGCAATCTGCGAGTATAAACGGGGGTGCAGCAGGAAGTGCTGCTCATGGTGGGTGCATGGAGGCACACTGCATGGAAAGGAGAGCTTGAGAATACCTTGGGAAGGCGGTAGGCTGCTTGGTGCGCAGGTGAGCAAGCTGCGCAGGCTATTCGCTCGTGCCAGTTGCGGAATGCACCTTCCTTGCCTTGCACACACCCACACAATTGTGATCAGGGCGATGACTCAGCCATAAAGCTCCCCACTTTGGGATGCACAAGAGGCAAGCTACCCCATCCAGGACATATGTGGGCAATACGGGCACAGAGTAAGCACTGCAGCATCCCGCTCACACACTCATGACTGCCCAAATGCAGCAGGCTGCGGCACCATCTGCACACCTGCGACTGCCCGTACGCGCTGGGCCGCAGCATCATATCCACGCCTTTCCCGCGGTCCTTCTTGGCAAGCAGCTCAGGGTTCAGCTCCCTGCAGCAGTTCATGCAGCAAGCAGGCCTGACACCACAGCCACATGCTGCAAGCAGGCCGCAGGCTGCGCGTGCGCGCACACGTGTGCGGGGACTAGGCAATAGCTGGCTGACGGTTTTTGCCCACTGGCGGGCAACCTGCTGTGGTATCTACATGCATGGACAGGGATCCTCTGAGCCTCCAGGCTAGATCAGGAGCACAGCTAGGAAGCTGAGGCGTGCTGGGGTCGTGCAATAAATCCCAGGTCAGGAGCACAGCTAGGAAGCTGAGGCGTGCTGGGGTCATGCAATAAATCCCAGGTCAGGAGCACAGCTAGGAAGCTGAGGCGTGCTGGGGTCGTGCATTAAATCCCAGGTCAGGAGCACAGCTAGGAAGCTGAGGCGTGCTGGGGTCGTGCGAAAAATTGGCCGATTTCTGAGTCAGGGGCCTGACTGACCCTGCAGCAGGCATGCAAGCTCACTGCAAAAGCGGTCTGTGTGCGCACCTGAAGAGGCCAATCAGGCCCCGGGCAGAGGCAGATACCTGCTTGTTCTTAAACTTCTTGTACCCGGTCAAGTCCTGGCACAATGAGGCAGCAGCAGCAGGCTGGGTGGGTAAGAAAAGGCCGCGAGGCATGAGTCTTGAGGGGCAGCAGACAGCAGCAGCAGCAGGCAATGCGTGGCGGGCCAAAGCACAGAAGGCACAGCAGCGGACAGTCAGGGTCACTCAAGGCCAGAATCGCCACCATGGTTGTCAGACCTTGGCGGAGCCGTGCATCAGTGACCAGATAACGCAGCTTGAGGTGCAGGAGAAAAGAGGAGTGCTGGCTGGCCCTGGCATGCGCAAGCAGGATGCACAAACAAGACAGAGAGAGAAAATGATAAAAGGAACTGCTTGAAGGAGAGGGAGGTGGGGGTGAGACCAGGCCAAAACACAGAATGGACAAAAGGGGCCTGAGGCGTTGAGGGGAGGCCAGCAGGGCACAGTCACCAGACAAAAGCATAAGGGCCCTCCGCCAGAGCAAAAAGCCTGGCCGCTCCACCGGAGTCTGCAGGGCTACCTGCCAAAACATCGCTCCACCAGAGCAAAGCATGGCCCCTCCATCAAAGCCCGGCCACCAGCAGCAGCGCGCTGCCACAGGAGGAGGCAGCGCATGCGTACGCGCGCGTGCCCGCCACTCCTGGCAAGAACATGCACCTGTGTTCCAAGCACACCTTGAGCAGGTCACCGTCCATGAGCAGCGGGCTGCGCAGGCACAGCTCGCGCGCAGTCTTGAGCCCCACGGTCATGACCTCCGGCCGGGCCCTGGGCACACAAGGGGCAAGTGCTGCACTGATGGGTTGCACACAGGAGGCCAGCGCTCACAGGGCAGCACTGATGGGGGGCTGCAGGAGGTCAGCGCACGCGGCGGTACTGAAGGGGGAGTACAGGAGGCCAGCGCTCATATGGCGGCACTGATGGGGCGCACACAGGAGGCCAGCGCTCACAGGGCGGCACTGATGGGGCGCACGCGGCAGCACTTGGAGAGAGAGCGCTGATGGGGGGGCACAAGACACCAGCGCACGTGGCAGAGCCCTGAGGGACCTGATGTCCCCCTGGTACTGGACAATTAGAGAAGCACATTAAGCTGCTCACATGCTGGTAGGCTCTGACGCGGTCACACATGCATGCATGCACGCACGCCCAAGCAACAGGGCGCGCTTCAAGCACACCCTGTTGCATGCGTGCCCAAGCGGCGGGGCGCGCTTCAAGCACACCCTGTTGGATGCATGCCCAAGCGGCGGGGCGCGCTTCAAGCACATCCTGTTGCAGAGCTACTTATCCTGGGGGAAAGGGTCACCCTGAGGGTTGCAGCAACAAAATAGCTCAAGCAACAAGTAAAAGGCTTACACGTCACCCATGTTGTCATGCAATGGGTACACCAATGCCCTTGCAATAAGCACACCATCACCCCTGGTAGTGGGTGCTCCTCAACCCATGTAACGGGTGCTCCACCTTTGAAACCGGTGCTTGATCGCCTATGAGGGTAGGGGAAATGTAGAGATGCACTTGCATGCATGGGCACACATGCATGCGCGCATGCTTCAAGATGCACTCATGCTCAAACCAGTCCACCCCTTCTTGTGCACAGACTGATCTACCCACTTGTCATGCACAAACTGGTCCACCAGCTGCCGCAGCACCGGCTGCAGCGTCTCGGGCGGCACCAGCTCGTGCACCGCGCCCACCAGCGCTGCCAGCACCATTGTCACGTCCTTGGTGTGGGGCGCGATGTATTTTTGGAGGTAGGGGTAGAAGTTCAGCACCATTAGCCTGCGGCAGGGGTTTGTAGGTGTTGGGGGGTCTCGTGAGCAGGCGCATGCACAGGTACACACATGCACACACACACGTACAAACATACGCACAAGCACACACATGCGCTGTGCTTGACTAGACAGTCCTTGGCTGCAACATGCTCCATGTGCCTGCCTGCAAGCAGCCCTGCAGCATCACAAGCTGCAAGGTCGTGCGCCGCAGCGGCTACTCCAGGAAGGCAGCAATAGCAACAGCAGCATCAGCAGCATCAGACGGCAGTAGCTGTAGCAGCAGCAGCAGCAGCCGCAGGGGCTACTCCAGGAAGACAGCAGCACAGGTCCCTGCTGCAGCAGGGAGGAGGGCCCCACAGGGGGACAAAGGGCGGCTGTGATTCTACCAAGCGTGCCAAAGGCTGTGCACAGGTGCCCAATCCATGGCAAGATGCAGATCCCTTGTCAGGCTGGCTCCAGTTTAAACCGCACAAGCTGACTGTCAAAAGATGGAGCTAACCTGAGGAGGGGCAAGCCTGCGCACTTGGTGCTGCTGCTTTTGAACAGTCAGCAGGTGAAAAGGCAGGGCACCCTTCCATCTGCTGACCGTCCAATTATTCTTCAAGCGGAAGTGCAAGCATGGTGGGCTCATGCTTTTTTGGTGGGGGCTTACACGCAGTGTAGGATGATTAATAATTGCCTGTGCGCGATAGGGTGTCCCTTAACACACAGGAGCAAGGGGCTCTGGAGCAATCGTGCACATGCACACCAGCACAGGACAACTGTGTGCATGTACACCAGCACATGAGCATCTCACAGCAGCCGCTGCACAGAAGACCCACTTATGGAGGCCGATCACACGCGACACGACGAGCAGGATGGCCATACGGGTGTCAAACGTCTCGTTGCGAGTCTGCAGCCGTGAGAACAGCTTCTCTGCAAAGGCCTGCACGCGCCAGGCACATGAGCAAGGCAATGCGGGTGTCAACAGGTCTTGTTGCGGGTCTGCAGCTGTGAGATCAGCTTCTCTGCAAAGGCCTGCACGCGCCAGGCACATGGGCGAGGCAATGCGGGTGTCAACAGGTTTTGTTGCGGGTCTGCACCCATGAAAATAGTTTCTCTGCAAAGGCCTGCAGGCGCCAGGCACGTGGGCGAGGGAGACGGAGTGATTTGCTGCGCAGCATCTGTTGGCGCGCTGGGGCGAACGGGGGAGGGGGAGTGCTTGGGGTCCCGGTGCTGTCTGCCACACCCCTCTGGGCTGGTGCGTGAGCTGTTTGTGCAGGCCGAGAGGGGAGCATGCACGCCCTTGTATGAGCCAGCACAACATCATGGTGAGCATCGGCATGGCATCGGCAGGGGATAGCCAGGCGGACACTGGAGGAGGTTTGGAAGCAAGACACTGGAGGACAGGGTTGAGAGGCACAAGGGAAGGGGTTGAACTGCAAGAGGGGAGAGCCAAGAAGAGGATGGAGGGAGGCAAAAGGCAAGAAGAGGGAGCAGTAGGCAAGAAAAGAGAGTTGAGAGGAGGGAGAAAAGAGAGTTGAGAGGAGGGAGAAAAGAGAGTTGAGAGGAGGGAGTCAAGAGGCACAAGGAGGGAGTCAAGGGGGGAGGAGGCCGTTATATTGGATAGAGGATACCTCGACGTGGTGGCCATCCGTACGCTGAAGAATGCATTGACGGATGCCATGCGTCTCCCCTTGTGCATGCGCAGAGTCCCTCGGTGCGTCCCGGCTGCTGTTGCATTTGTGCTCTCTGCAACTTGGGACAGCTGACAGCCAGCCTTCCGACACATAGCCTTGCAACACAGCCCATAACCAGCCAACCACCCAGCAAGCAAGCCCTCGTCCATCAAAACCCTGACCATGTCCTGGAATGCAGGCTTGCACATGGGGAGTGAGCTGAATACTGACAGCATGTGGTCTGTTTTTTCTCCGGGTGTCGGCCGTGCTTACTTGTGGGTCATGCAGCAGGTGCATGGCTGCGAAGTTCTCGTAGCCCCCGGGCGTGTTCCCCTCCTCTCCCGCCTCCCTGCGCTCCGCCTTCTTCACCATCTGCATCACCCGCTTCAGCTTGTGCTGCTTCTTCTTCTTGCTGCTCCGGGTCCCCTAGTGAGGGCGAGAGAGGGTGTGCAGCACCACAGTGTGAAGAGGGGCGCTCAGAGAGACGCCACAGGCGCCGGCATGACATATGCATGTGTCCTCACAAGCGTGTAAGGGCTGCCTTGCCGCAGGCACAACATGTATGCGCGACATGTGCGCACACCATGTGTGTGAACCCCCAGGCTTTGTGGACAGAGGGATCGCCTGCTGACTTGCCATGCGAGTGTGGGCCTTCAAACTTTGCAAGCATTGAATGGCTGCAGGCATGCCATTTGCATACCCGTGCGCTTAGTTTGGCAATGCGCACGTGGACACCGCCTTCACACACGCCAGTGCTGCCGCAATACAAGCACCCTTAGCATTCTGTACTACGGTCAAAGAAGGAACCTGTAAGGCTCATACACTTGAGCGCTCCCTATAAGGTGCACAATGTGAGCCTGATGCACCAGACAGTAAGGGCAAGCTGCAGCAATTGGCTCAAGACAAACCCAAGGGCCACGGGCGCAACAAATCGTAACCGCCAATGGCCCCCCGCAGTGAGGGAGAGGAGGAAGTCTGAGTGTGCGTGGACATTTAACATGCAATGGGCTGTGGAGGGCGCGTGAGGCTGCATGGTTCAGCTGTGTGTGGACTGTGGGCAGCTGAAAGTGGAGGGCCCATGCGGGCGCGTGTGAACCGTGGGCAGCAGACAGTGGAGGGCCCATGCAGGCGCGTGTGGACTGTGGGCAGCTGACAGTGGAGGGCCCATGTGGGCGCGTGTGGACTGTGGGCAGCTGACAGTGGAGGGCCCATGCGGGCGCATGTGGACTGTGGGCAGCGGAGGGTACACCAGGAATAGTGGGCACACATGGGTCAAGGCCCTCTGACGCAGCACCCACTGCGTTGGTGGCCTTGTAGATCTCTTCCTTGGTGGGAGGCACTGGCTTGGGCCTGTCCCTGACTTCATCCTCTTCCCCCTGCGCCAGCCACACACCCAAGGCCCCCTCCTTGAAAATACAATCATGTGGGAAAGGATGACACCATCAACCTCCCCGCTTGGGGCTGATGATGGCGCACCGCAGGTGTGAGTCCCTCATGCAACGCGCCAGCCACGCATCAAAATGGGCATCCACCTTTCATTGCAAGCACACAGCAGGCACGTGTCCCATCCGCGCTGCAACATGGCTGCATGGAGGCCATACCGGGCGGGCCCACATGCCAGGTAGTGCAAAACCACAACCAAGCTTGGAGAAACCGCCAACTGTCACACGGCGTACAACACTCGCAGACCCCTTAACAGACACAGGACCACGACAAGCCCACCATGTTGTTCAGCATGCACACAGGTGTGCTCATCCAAACACACGCACCCAGCACTTCTGCGCTGCATATGCCCTACTGAGGCCCTGCTTGGGGCAACGCACCGCTCAATCAAGCACTTTTCCCAAGACTTCACCCCAACCAAGCACAGCCCTTCCATGACTGCACCTACCTCACTGCACCAACCAAGCACAGCCCTTTCATGACTGCACCTACCTCACTGCCTCTGTCAGCATTGTCGGCCTTGTCAGTGCCAAGGAAGAACTTGACCGCTGCTAGCATGATGCGTGATGACTTGTGCATCGCGGCACTGGCTGCGTGCACACACAAGAGCAGGGAGGCCAGAGCAGACCCTCCAAGGTCAAGCAAGCCAGCGCTTTGACCTGGCATAGAGGGGGCTCAAGCCAGCCATGCGTTTATGTGTGTGAGGGCAGCATCTGTAGCTGGAGCAACAGGAGCCCAGTGATTGCCTTGAAGCAGCTGTAACTGCCGTGGCCTTGCCTTGGCTGCAGCCACCGCACTTGCATCAAAAGGCCATTGGGTTTATGGGTTGCAGGAATTAGATGAGCTGCAAAACACAGATCCAGAGGGCCTAGCCGTCCAAATGCAACGCACCTATTACGTTCACCGTGCGCGCGTCGCGCCACACATGCCGCCGCCACAGCTCAGTGCACACGGCCAAGGATTTTTTGGCAGCTGCCTCGTCATCGCCGGCCAGGATACTGCACAGGGGAGCACGGCAAGAGCACAGTGAGCAGAAGTTGTGAGAAGATTTTCCTGTATTTTGCCTCAAACATGACCTAGCTTATTTGAGGGGTACATTCCTCAGCTGGTATTTGCGCTGCCTCACGGTATCGCAGCCATAGTGTCTGGCATCATTGCTAAGAGGATGCTTTCTTTAATGCAGACCACAAATGAATCCTCTGAGGTGATACAGCTTGAAACTGCAGACACAATCACAATGATGCTCTAGCTTACATGCTTGATTGCAAGCCAGGGAATGCCCAAGCAAGGATATGTACTCGTGTGTTGTGTCCGTGTCCTAGTGTGTGATACAAAGTGAGACCAGACTCCAACTGAATTATCTCTGCTTGAGCCAGGCTACTGCAGTATGCCAAACTAGTTGCCAAAGCAAGCAAATCACAAGCCTAGATGAATTTTGTTCAGCCGTAAGTTTGCTGACGGCAGCTACCGCTCATCATACCTGTACATGAAGTTCTGCATGTAGCGGTTCAGCCCCTCGTTGCGGTGCTTCTTATTGCTGTTCTTGATGTCTGCACACAATAAGTACCAGTACCAAGGACTGAAGCAGGGCTTGCATCGGCGACACAAGTGCAAGGCCTAGATGCCTTCAAGAAATGGTAGGTATGCATATGTGTGCCTGTGTGCATGTGCATGCGTGGGCGCGCATGTGCACAACAGAGGCATTGGCTTACATATTTAATTAAGTAGTGTCCCCCACAAGGGCGTGGCACCACGGCCACCCTAGCCAGTGCATCTCCAAGAAAACAAACAGCAAGGGAGCAATAAGCAGATCAATGGCATGCCCGGTTAGCACACGCAGCTCTCAGGCCATCAGCTGGTATTCCCGCACCCGACACAATGTGCTTAAAGAGCATCTGCCGCAGTTGCTTGTCCTGGCACCGGAACATCCGAAAGAAGAGGGGCAACACTTCGTTGGGGGTGAGCTGGTTCCGGTTGCGCAGCAGCACCAGGGCCTGCATGTGCAGCAGCAAGTACATGAGGGCAAAGTTGTGGCAAAAAGCAAAGGCCTGGATCCATGCGCCAGGCAAGCATGGGAAGGCTTCCCACTCCTGTGACTCAACCACTTGCACAGCACAGGCAGCCCTTGATACCCTAAGGCCGCTAATCACCTGGGTAATTTACAAACATTTCTGACTGATCACCAAAAGACACGTCTGCATATGAAGTCAGTTTTACAAACAATATTATGAACACTAACCTGCACCAGCGTCCGCCTGAGTGCAGCATCCAGAACTGTGGCATGCGTGTCCAACAGGTCCATAAGCTGGGGAGCTAGACGAGCCGTCTCCTTTTGGTAACACTTTGACACCTGCAGGAGTTGAAATGCCAAGCAGTACTTCCCTGAGTTTACTGTGTGTGTGTGATTGCACGAGCCATCCTGGTCAGACGGAGGGCGGGGTGCGCTGGTGCATGGTGGCACTTTTTAGACAACCTAACCTGCATTCCACCGTACAGTTCGAGAAGTTCTTTTATTTTTTTGATCTACCAGAGAGGTTCCAGTCTTTTGTGCTAGTTGAATGCTTATTCTCTGTGCAACAACAGGGGCACATGGGGTGAGGCAAGTTCTCTTGCAACGTGACGCACTGTCCCAGAGGCGGCAACCAATGAGTTGCAGAGGGGCTGTGCCTGCAGCAATCCCTTTCCAAGTCATTTTCAGGCAGGAGGCATTGCCACATTGACACATTGATGCCCTCACCTGCGCCATGAACATCGCCAAGTCTCCGAACTCCCTTGATTCTCGGCTGGGCTTGAGCTTAAACACATCCAGTAGAGCCTCAAAGTGTTGGAGCTGCAGAAATATATGCATGGTGTTTTTGAGTGACCGCAGCCAATCTTGTACAGCGAGGGGAGTTGAAGGGCCCTGTGGAGGCCGTCATGCCTACCTGCAACAGGAACTCATCCTTGTAGCCGTCCGGGTCTTTTTTGATGTTTCCCTAAAGTGCATTAAAGGAGCAGAAAGATTAAGGGGCTGTCCATTTGGGGGGGGGGGGCAGGCAAGTACGGAGCATGGCATGCAGGCACCTGCAGCGTAAGCAGGTCTGCACTCGACATCTTTTTCCGCTGAAAAAACCTTTTGTATGCACACAATGCGTTCAAATGACAGACAAGCCCTAGTCGCCCAAAAGGAAAAAATGTTGGATTGGTATGTTTTGCTGATGATGATCTCTTTGATTTTCTCACATTAATGATGCTGTTAAGAGGTCTTAGCTCTGCTGGAACACTCAACAAGTCTCTGCGGGGGGGGCGCCTGTTGAGCTGGGACAGGCGCACACTGCCTCATCCCATTGCACGGGCTCAGTCTGGTCTACACCCTGGCAGCATGGATAATCCAGCATCGACCCACCACCTTGCACGGCTGTTTGACAGAGCTCTGCAGTACACTAGGAGGATGGGCTCGCAGCTTGCTCCGTCCCAAATACACGAGCTATGCACCTTGTCAAGTAGGTACCAATGTCTGGATTGTAGGCACAGAGTAGCCAAGCTGGATGGAATGAAAGCCCGCCCTCAGGTCTGCAGACTCACTAGAAGGACTTCTCATGCCTGCAGAGTCCGTGCCTCTTGAGGAGCTTGGGTACCATCCAAAGCTCGTGCAGGTGTGTGCATCAAGCTTTCGGTGCACATGTATTTGCCTAGGGTGCTGGCTGAGCTTCATCTCAGCCGGCGAGCATGTGACCCTCCTGGCAGAGCTTTGTCATAAGGGGGGGCCTGTAGCTACAGCCTGTGGCTGTAGCCACAGCTGCCAAGATCATCAGCTCCCTGCAGCTGCCGTATTAACTTGTGCGCTCACCTTGTATGGGAATTTCGCATTATGTGCTGTCTTCACGCCCCTGCAGGATCCAGGACTGATCGAGGCGCAGCTGGCAGCCTCAGGTGGCCATAAAAAGCATCCCATGCTCAGGTGAGTCGAGGACAGGAAGGAAGCGTCCAGAAATCCCAGTGACTGCTCATTTTTGTGCAACTATGGGCCAGGGGTGTGTTTTTTTCCTCCTGGTAGGGGCGGAAAGGAATTGTGCAGGGTCTTCTGCTAATGAAAGACTGCTCGCTCTAGCAGCCTTAGTCAGGGCTGTAAATGAATGCAAATGTAGCTGTCCAAGCTGGCCTTTAAGGTATCTGAGTTGGTTCTAGGCAGTAGAGTCAAATGCCAAATTTGAGAAATGAGGTCCGCATCACACTCGTGCCTCTCGTGGTGCACAGGCGTGCTTAGCAGGCGCTTGCAAGTGTGCCAGCTATTCCCGTCTGAAGTGCTTAACGCTGCAGCAGATTATGGCTGCTCTCAACCGCAGACATCTTCCTTCCCTTTCTCTCCTGTGACAGGGGCAATGTGTCATACCAGCACCTATATGAAGACGCTGGCTCAATGACACTGGGCATCTTTTTGCTGCCCCGTGGCTCCAAGATACCCTTGCACAACCACCCAGGTAGTGCAAGTATTGTTTTGTCTGCGCCTGTGCGTGCCATGTGTCTGCTCATGCGTGCACATGCCTCATCTGTGTCAACATATGATGGACAAGCATGAGTAGCATAAGCCCAGGTGCTGCCATTGGCACGCTCATGCCCAACAGCGAACACGCTGCATCACCTGCTGAATGCTTGCGCAGACATGACAGTCATATCGCGGCTCCTGTTTGGGACCCTCAGGATCAAGGCAAGTGCCTGAGCGTGGCTTGGTCTGGTCGCCCATGTGTCAGTCACAGCTTGGCTAGTTGCCCATGCATGAGGCAGGGCTCGGGATGCTTCACCTTGCATGAGGCATGGTTTAGACTGGTTGCCCATGCGGGAGCGCTGCTGCATTAAAGCACCTTGCTTGTGGCGTGTGTCAACGCTCTGCGGGCTGCAGCTTGGGCTCGTAGCGGCCGGTGGCAGGCATGAGGCACTGATTCTGTATTGTGGGACGCGGTCTGTTTTGCCTGCAGCAATTGGCGGCTGGCTTAAGGCCCTGAATCAGTGTTGTGGTACGCGGGTTTTTTGCCTGCAGCAGTTGGCGACGGACAAGACGCGCTGATTCTGTGTTGTGCCACGTGGACTGTAATACCTGCAGGCGTACGACCTCCTTGACGATTCCCAGGCCAGCATGCAAGGTAGGAAGCTGAGCGCATGCAATGGGTTGCAGGTTGCAGGGGTGCAGTGTGATGCAGGATCAGGGCAGGCCCTGCGCTAGTGCTCTGTAGCTGACCGCCACTCCCCCGAGCTGCGCCCCCTGCCCGCCGGCTGACCGCTACTCCCCCGAGCCGCGCCCCCCGAGCCGCGCCCCCCTGCCCGCCGGCAATGCAAGGCATGCCCGCTGCTGCCCCAGGCTGTGTATGCCCTGCAGCCTGCACGCCTGCTTGGCAGCCAGCACCAAGGGCCCTCCACATGGATGCGCCACGGACGCAGCCTCGGAGTCCCGCGGGTGCTGTGCCAAGAGCGTGCAGCTGGCGGGTCCGTCTGTCCAGGGCTTCAGGCACAGCCGGTGTGTGCGCCGACAGTGGGTCGTGCGTGCGCTCACTGATCGTGCACACGCTGCCTTTGCCCGCCATCCTGCGCACCCGGCACGGGCTGCCTTTGCTCATGTGTGCAGGCTCCCTAGGGCAGCCTGGCTGGCCCTGGCCACATGGCTGCCAGCAGACGTGCGTGGGCCAACTCAAGCTGGACACGACGGTGTCCGCTTTGTCCCATGCTGATCCGATGGTGCTCTACCCGCACAGTGAGTGGTTCTCGAGTCGGGGCTGACCGCCGAGTTAACGAGTCTGGGCTGACCTCCAAGTTCTTCAGTCAGGGCTGACCGCCAGCCTGGTTGTTAGGCTGAGGATCGTCCGCTGCTGTTGGCACACATGCATGCGGCGGTTGCAGGGCTCGTGGGTGGCAACGCTGCCTGGTTGCGCCCACACGCGCTAGGCTGTGCCCAGCAAGCGTCCACCCATGTTTTTATGTGCATGCAGGCTGCAATATCCACGTCTTTGAAGCCGTGACCCCATGCGCCCTCTTGGACTTGCTCGCCCCGCCTTATGAGCCGAGCGTGGGTGAGCGCGTGCCTCGAGAGCTGCACAAGCGCTTACTATAGACCTGCACAGCAAGATTGGATGCTCAATTCTCCTCTGAGCTGCCAGCAAGCCGAGTTGTGGCAAGGAAACTTCCAACTGAGACCCAGGGAAGGAGTGATATAGTGCCAAGCACACTACCGAGTACCATCACTAGCATGCTATGGCCAGAAGTGGAGCAAGTGAGTTTGTTGCTTTCCCTGTCTTGACCAACCCGGCAATGTTACTAACTGCGAGTGAGTGTCATAAACAACAGAGGACGTCAATGGTCCACCTGGGGCCGTAATGTGCAGGTCGAGGGTGTACATATTACCGGGAAAAGAGGACCCTGCAATCGGAAGTAGTAGACAACCAGGGACATCACAAGCAACTGCCAGTCCTTGTGGAACTTGAGGTGATTGTGGCACATGTATTGATCTTGCAGCAAGGTCATTGTGGCACGCGTGCGAGTCATGCGGTGAGGTAATTGTGGCGCACTTGTGAATCTTGCAGCAAGGTCATTGTGGCAATTGCGTAAATCCTGCAGCTTTGCAAACAAAAAAGAGCTGCCGCTTATGCCTGATGCCTTGACTTCCAGAAAAGGCACGCAAAAAGCTTGGCTGGAGTTTTGAATCCGTGCTTGAATTCACATTGTCCACTTTTCTCTTGCCTTGGACTGCTTGTGCCGTAAGACATTTCGTTGTTCGTTTTGCCTCCAATGCGCTGAACTCTCTATGCCTGGAGTCCTGGCTCTCAATTTGAATAAAGCTCACAATCCATCTACAAGGTGCTCGAAATCTACTTGTTGCATTCATATCGAATACATGACGTAGACAGATAAAATAAATAGTTTGTCCACATGAAAAGAACAGAAAAGTGGATTCTTTATAGTTGTTGACAGCTAGCACCAATTTTTCTTATGTGGACTTCACCTTGCAGGAGTATGACCCACCAGATTTTGTTTGTGAGCAGGCTCCTTATCATGGTATCAAACTTAAGGGCTGGTGAGGCAAGCTTGGGCAGCAGGCAGCAACGCAATTTCTTGGCAAGTCAGACCAGAACTGCTAGGTCGGTGTCTATACATTGCATTTAAATACGTGCATGTACATATGAGTAGTACATTCTCGGGTTGAATGGTGTGCCTTGAGTATCCCAATAGAATTGACATGATTTTATGATAACTGCTGAGCATCAAGTTCAGTCCGTCCTCAATGTCCATATCATGAGCAAGTACAACTTCAGATAGTACAATCGGACATGCATCATACTATTAAGCCTTCACCCAAGGCTTTATTCAGCATTTATGCCTGCAAGCATATTACAACTAATGACGTTTTAATTTCTGAAGTCAAACCGTACCTGCCTATTTATGTTCGCCATTATTGTACAGAATTTTCTTCTAAACATTTGTCAACGTATGAACATTATCGTTTGTTTGCAGTTCCAGTCCTTGTTGTTCATAAGGTTACCAAACGGTCGATAATGAGGCTTAGGGTTCATTGCGAATTCCCTCCAGCCTGGTGGAATGCAAGTTTTCTGACACAGTACATGCCAGACAGCGGCTCTTTATGGAGGAATACCCAACATGGCAGGACGATCAGGCAAAGAGCCGTGCAATCAGAAATGCAGGCCAAGAGCGTTGGTTGTATAGCTGTGCTTGCTAAACAATATCCAGCAGTTAAGTTGGAGCCCATCAGGCCTGCACCTGAACCTTTAACCAGGCAAAAAAGGTTAAAAAAAGTGCTTATCCTTGCGCAGGGGCCATGCTCATCTTCTCTGTATCGTTCCAATTTTAACATGTCTCAAAGGAGTGGTTACTAGCCAAAGTATGATAAGCATTAAATGAGTAGTAATGGAAAATGGCAGCCCTTGATTCAAGTTTACAAGTTTAAGTTTGACCTTCAGCCAGGTAGTTTGACTGATCAGGTTGCTGGTAAACACCAGCCATCAGATAAATATCCATAAGCTTTGAAATAAAACGATAGGAATCATTAGTTTGTTTCTGGAAAAAATTGAAGACATCTTCAGAACAAGCTTGAGAGAAATAAAAAGCTCCAGTCTGATTGAC
>LFCJ01001086.1_pt1 | contig 18359 bp, 21 predicted proteins | sample 643141 | NCBI WGS metagenome assembly LFCJ01 (sample SAMN03766243, study PRJNA286221) | soda lake metagenome | biome: soda lake; feature: Kulunda steppe; material: water; isolation source: sample B1-Br-g2 brine of Lake Bitter-1 | place: Russia: Kulunda steppe | collected 2010-07
CTGCTGCTGCTGCTGCTGGAGTTGATGCTGTTCCAGGCCGTCCAACTCTTGCAGTTGGCCACCTTGCGCCTGCTGCTGCTGCTGCTGCTCCTGCTGCAGGTGTTGGCCATGCGATGACTGAGATGGCAGCACCGGCTGCGGGTCTGCCAGCGACAGCTCTGCAGCCCCTGTCCCGGCCCCCAGCCTCCTCACAGCCGCCAAAAGGGGGGCATGCGAGTCACGTGATGACAGTAAGCGCACATGCAACCCACCCCCTGTGCCGTTCCCGCTCCCTCCGCTGTGGTCGCTGCTGCTGTTGCCATCTATGCCGCTTCTCTCTTGGGGGATCACGCCACAGCAGCCTTGCTGCCCCTCACAGGGGCAGAGCTGCTGCTGCGCCTCCACAGCCAGTGCTGTATCCTGCCCTAGCCTCTCACTTGCATGCACTTCCAGGAGTGACGGCCCGCCCGCCGTGCCGCCCATGCATGCGCCCCCGACGCTGCCGTCCAGCCCACATGCTATGCCCCCCGCCCCCTGCACAGCAGTACCGCCACAGGTGCCACGGCTGCAGGCAAGCATGCCCGCGCAGCCGCCCCCAGCCGGACAGCAGGCACCCGGCGTGCTTCCTAAGGCGCTCAAGCCCCCGGCCCAATCCCTGCTGTTGGCGCCAGCCCCCTCATGCGTGCATGGTGTTCGGATTGGTGGGCAGTTGCAAGTGGGGGGAGACCTGCTGCCATGCCCTCCTGCTCCAGGCAGGCATGTCTGTGGGGGCTGCCCAAAGGTGACGCCGTGCTGCCACCCCTGCTGCTGGGCACTGGGACCATCCGCGCTGCTCCTACCAGCCTTGAGCTTGTCCTGCCCCTCATCATCAGCGTTTTGACGTGTGGGAGGGTACAGGATTATGGGCTCCTGCTGGTGGAGGTGGTGGTGGTGGTGGTGCTGGGCTGAAGCAATGTTAATGAGCCTGGTGCCATGACGCTGCCGCCACCCGGCCTGCAGGCATGTCCCAAACATGCGATGGCGTGTAAAGCAAAGTAATCGTGGCCGCCTGCATTCCCCATAGCACCTGCAGCCTGCAACAGGCAGAACAGGAGCCCACTGCGCGCACCGCCTTGCTCATCATGCTGGGCGCATGCTGGGGGCAACACATTTAGGCAGCAGTCCACGCTCCACGCCAGACGCACAATGGCTGCGCACCAATGGTGGAAGCAGCTGTTCATGCTGCTGTATGCTGCTAAAGCATGCTTGGGTATACTGCTGCTTCTGCTGCTGCTGCTGCTGCTCCTGCTGTGCTTGTGAGAGGCACCCACCTCAAATTGGATGGGTCGCTTGGGCTCGCTTGGTCCCTGCCCCTCCAGAGCCGGCTGTTGAAGTCCTTTGAACCAAGGCAGCGCGCACCGCCGCTCCCTTACTGGACTCTTGCACTTGCCAATTGTGTTATCTTCATCATCTTCAGCAGCAGCACCAACACCATCAGCAGACACAGGTGCAGCAGCAGCGCCGTCGGTGGGTGGCGCCTTGGTGCAGCTGCCAGGCTGCCTGCCTAGCCCCCCAGCCAGGGGAGCAGGACTACCGTTGCGCCCTGGCCCTGACTGAGCAAGCGTGTGTTTGGGCTGCTGCTCATTTCTGCAGGGGTGATGCTGGAGTGCTGCGTTGGGGGGTGTGGGACTGCAGGGGGCGGCGAGGCGGGGCGGCTGCTGAGCCTGGAGTGCAGACGCCAGTTCTCCTTGCCGGGCTTGAATGAGGCCTGGGGGTGTTTGGGGTGCGGGCAGTGCGATGCAAGGTTGGAGGATATGGGTCACAAGAACACAGGCCAGCAGGGTACAGGCCAAGACTCCCGGCCCAGGAAGCATGGGCTTCCGCTCCCTCTGCCACTCAGGCGTGCAGTGCATGCCCATGTGGCCAGGAGGAACGTGATTACGCGCCAACAGATGCAGTGCATGCGAGCACGGCCAATGTGTTGCTGCGTAAGTGCGGCAAGCAATGAGACTTATAGACCGGCACGTGAATGGGTGAGGAGACAACCGGGCGGCAAAGCGATGCAAAACGCCCTTTAAGGCAATGACAGAACAAGGTGAATCAATGCCCACTCTTTTCAAGTATGTGCATCGTGTGCATTAAATTCACGGAAGACAAGGCATTTCTGGCATAAGCACGGTGAATGTCACTTTGCATGAAGCGCACCCGCTGGATCATAGAGGTAGATGTTCTGCAAACTCGGCTCATTGGCGCACCTGCATGCACAAGCAGCAGGTGGGAAACACGAAAGTGGCAACGTTGAACGCTTAATCCAGCAATAAATGTGCTGCTTTCTAGACACTGATGAGACTCAGGGGCCATTGATCCACGATGCCTTGGCAGTAGTTATTGTTATCACAATCGCATGGGGGTTTGTCGAAAGCATCTGTCTGCTTGGAGCTGTGCACCTTCTCCCTTGCACGTACTGTGGAGCCGTTTGCTTTAGACTCTGTTAACAGTGTGTGCAATATAAGCTTAGGGTTTAACTTGAGCTAATTCCTTTTGTCAAAGTGGCGATGAGTCAAAGTGGCCTGAGGTCGGTACTTGCAGTGCAACATCCTAGGGAAATGCCTTTAACCATACTTCTGTGCCGCATGCACTCCCCGAAGCATCTTACCATATGAGCAAATCTACAAGCCTCTGAGTCTCAATGGCACTGTCCAGAGTCTCAGCCACGACAATGGCCAGAGTGGATGGAGGGCCGGTGGGCTGTGCTCCTGTTGCCACCTCCTTCACCACTGCACGGTGTGCTTGCAAGCCCTCCGATCTAGAAATCAAGAACTTCCCTCTCAGTGCAGCTCTTACTAGGCTGTAGGCGTACGAGAGTGCACTCCAGACGACGAGAAATAGATCTAGGACGGCAAGGAGCGTACTCATTTAAAATCATTACATTTTATTCTACACTAGATTGAGAATGTTGTAAAAAGCACAAACCCCAACTGGCGGTCATTTCAACAGCTACAGCAAAGCTTGAGGAGGCCTTGAGGCCCCCTGCACATTGGATATCAAGTAATCAAGAAACATGCGCTTTGATGCTTCGCCATCTTGCAGGCGAGCGAAAGTGACCTTTGTGGCAACCTTCAGGAACGCCCGCTTGTGGCGGCGGAGTTCTGCAGGGCACAGGCGGGGGAATCAAAGTCATCAGTATTTGTTTGATTTGAATATGGGATCCTCTTAATTCCACATGGCTCGACCCTTGCGTGCCAATGGGAACTGAACGGCTAGCAAATCAAACACGCACCTGCCAACGTCATGGGTTGGTCCAAATGAATCAAATACTCTTTTTGCCCACAAGAGCTGCCTTTGCTGCTGCAATCCACTCGCCCAGCAGCTCCCCCTGCGGCCAGGGCTTGTGCCTCGGTGATTTGGTCCACTACGTCCTGCGAGGATTACAGCACATCATGTGCAAGCCGAGCAAAGCACATCTTTTACAAGCGTGCCAGGGCAGCAGGAACAAAGAAATAATTGAAAGTTATAAAATCCTTACTGAACAGGGGCTGGATTAAACATCAAGTGAACAACGTTCGACTGCTGCCGAAAGGTGCAGCATGTTTCGCACACACGGACATGGCTGACGAGGGGGCTGGTGATGAGGACATAGCTGGAGCAACTGGTCATGGAGCTGCCAGTCCGAGCTCACATAAAAAGTGTGCATAGGAGAGGGGTCTGGTGACACAACAAGGGAAATTGTGCATACTGCAGGCAGAGATCTGCCTGCTGCGGCAAGCCCTCGGAAGGCCCCCTGGCACTCGCACTGCCCAGTGCGCTGCGAGTCAAAAGCCGACGCAAACAACTGGGCACCATCCCAGGAACAGGCTGGAACGCCGGAGCACCCACGCCCCTAAGGGGCTCTCACCTGCGCGGCTTGGTCGATGTCGTGCAGCAAGTTGGTGCCCAGCATGGACGGATTGGTGGTCGCTGATGAGGGTGTGAGCAGGCACGTGCCACCCGTACTGACGTGCGCGGGCACCCCGACCATTGCCTCCGCAATGGCCTGCAGCACGCTGGTGGTGGATGCATCGCCCTCGTCCTCAAGCCCGTCCAAGCTGTTGGGGCGCTCGGGCTTGAGGGACTGCTGCCCCGGGAGGTACCCCAGGTTGTGCACACACAAGCTGGACAGGCTGATCCCTTCAGGGCCTGCATCCGCACCAGGACCCCTGCCCTCAACCCCACCATGCTCTCCTGCTTGCGCTGCACCGGGGGACCCTGCAGGTTCCAGCCAGCACACAGGTGTGCACACATACAGACGAGCGTGTGCGTGAGGGCACAGGAGCACGCGCGGGAGGGGGCAGGGCATGCTAGATGCAGCAATTTAGGGCGCATGGGCCCATACAAGCAATGGGCACCTGTAGGCTACAGCTAGGAAAACGACGTCGTGGTTTGTGCCTGTGACTTCACTAAACACAGTCGCGCGCAGGCAGCCCTGTGATCTGCGAGCAGCGCAGCAGATCAGCGCAGATCAGGCGGCCACCAACGGCAGGCTCTGGATGGGAGCTCGGTTTTTGCTCTGCTCGCGCCTTTGTCTTTCCCTTGACACTTGCTACCCTCGCACTTCACGTTGAGCTTTTGCCCCTTTTCCCTCTCTCCACACCTTGGCCACCGGCATGGACCCACAGGGCTGTGCTGGCTGCCGCAGCCTCCGATGCACGTGTCCTCGAGCCTCCCTCTGTCCCCCCTGAGACCGATGCTGCATGTGTGTGGTGGTGAAGCAGATGCTCAAGTGTTGGGCTGATCTGCTGAGTCAGTGACAGAATCACTTCCCGCCAAGACAGCCAACAAGTCTGTGGGGCGCTAGGTGTACGTGGGGTACATTTGCTGCTGACAAGTGGCCTGAACAGGCCACACAGTGCATCACAAAAAATTTGCTACTGACAAGTGGCTTAAACAGGCAATCATAGTACAAAATACATGCATCCTCTGCGTCAAAGCACCCGGACACATAAGATTGCTTTCAAACGGCAGTAGCTACTTACGCCTGTCCTGCGCTGCACGCCCAGCTGCTGCTGGGCAGGGCTACCTCAAAGGCGCCAGCGCGCACACCGCAGCAGTGCTTATTTGTAGGCCTGACCACACCACAAAGAATTTTCTGTGCGGCCCAGGACCCACGTTGCGCAGCCCATCATCCAAGTTGTGCGGCCTAAGCCGGCGCGCTTGCTGACTGCAGGTGGTGCACACAGTGTCACCTCCTCACGTGCCCTCACAGCGAACAGAGCATGCATGCCCTCGCAGATACGAGCCATGCAATACTGCACATATATACACTTAACATATAACTGTAGCGCATACAGGGACTGACGCATTCAGTCCACAGCCGTCCATGCTGACAGAGTAGGTCAAACCTGCCGTGGAGAGCAAGCCTGCCAAGCCTGCCTCAGTGGTGGCCCTACCTGTGCCACCTAAGCCGACTCTGTGCCACCTAAGCCGACCCTGTGCCACCTAAGCCCTACCTGTGCCACCTAAGCCGAAGCGCTTGCTTGCCATGGACGGAGCCGGTGCGGCATGCAAGGGAGCCTGCAGGCTTGCTGCAGCCCCAGCCGCAGCAGCAGCTGTGCCAGGCCTGGATCGCGCTTGCGCTGCGGCGAGCTTCGCTGATCTCAGACCCGGTGCCAGTTTGAATGCCGACCTGGTCGCTTTCTCAACTTGAGCATCTGTGGAAAGTGCGCAACAGGAGGCACGCTTGTGTGTGCTCGTGCAATCGTGTTTCCGTGTGCACGCGTGTGCATATGTTTATGAGTATACACATGTGGGTGCGTGTGTGTATGGGTGTGTGCATGTGTGCATGCGTGTGTGTATGTGTGCGTGTGCATGCGCGTGTGCGCTCATGCGTGCGCGGGTCTTTGCTTTGCACAGGCAGCAGAGCTGCTCAAGGGCTGTGCAAGCGACATCCATGAACAATGCCCAAGTCTGCCTCAACACACATCCGAGGGTGCCTCCCTGCGCCGGGCTGCAGTACCTGCCTGCCCACCGCTGTCCGCCGCGCTGCACACCCCTGTCAGCCAGGGGGGCACGCTTGTCGGCCGCTGCCTCCATGCAAGCAACTGTTGCACCTGCGGCTTCTTGAGGCAGGCCACAGGTGTGGCAGCACACACCTGCTGCTTGGGGCGGACCTTGCACAGAATGGTGGGCCGGTGTGTGTCCCTGGGAAGGCGGGCAAGCCGAATGCACGGACGGCTGAGGGGCATAGCCTTCCTGAGCTGCCCGGTGCTGCTGCTGCTGCTGCAGAGATGGTGGCTGCTGTGGTGGCTCTAACTCTACTTGGGGCGGGGCCAGTACTTGGAGTGGAGGCTGAGCTGGCCTTGACGACTCAGGTGGAGGCGCCAACAGGTCCATGCAAGGCCGTACAGTGAACAATGGCGCGTCCCAGCGATTCCGTGCATCGGGGCGCTCAAATCGGCAGGCCAGGTCGTCAAAGCTGTGGGAGGGTGTGTGGATGAAGCGTTGATGAGCTAAGATGTGGCGGGATACCTGCCTTGCAGGGTGGCAAGGGCAGCCATTGCTTTGTGCAGATACTTTGGTTGGCAGCGACAGTTTGATGTCGGTGTTGCTTTTCCTGCTTCTCGCTGTAAAGGCAAGCCTTGACCCACGTGCTGAGCAAGCTCGGAGATTTCTCACTGCTCCCCACTTTGTTGCTACCTCCTAGTTTGATGGATGCAAAATGAATGGACTCACATGGTGTCATTGTACTTGTCGCCCTCTCTGGCAGTATTCCATGCCTTGCATTGTTCAACAGGTGTGTCTACGTGCACCTGGACAGCAGGCACACAGGAAGATTGGGAACCTGTAAGCAGCAACACACATGTCTGAACAGAACATGTTCCAAATCTGCATGCATATCAGCTTGGAGAGCTCACCATGCAATAGCGCGTGCCTGCTGCTTTTGCGATGCACCACAGCTCGTATCTGAAGCCCTGCGTACGGCAAGGGTGCAGCAGGAAAGAAGTCATAAACAGATACTTCTAGCATGGAGTGATTCTGGACATACCGTCCCTGTTAGAAGGGGGGCACGGGCATAACGCGTGCTAGACCTTGATGTTGTTGATGCTGTCCAAGATGGTGACATCTTTGCGGCCGATGTACCGCTCCACGGTAGATTTGAGTAAGGCCCGGGTATTCTTTTCGCTTGGCACGTCTGCAAGTGTGAAGAGTAAGTCAAACAGAGAATGGTGATCTACCTTAGTGTGCTGTGCGTGGATGGGCGGCTGCAAACGCTTGAGAGTGCCCAAATGCTCACCTTTATAGGAGGTATTCCTTAGCAAGTGAAGGGAGGGCTCATCTATCAAATTGCAAGTACTGATCCCCCTTGCCTGCAGTACCTGCACCAGCTGGGCAGCCACTGCGCTTTTGCCACTGCATGGCTGACCGCATATGACCACCAAAGGCATGGGAGCTTGTATTTAAAAAGATTTGTGTTGATCGTTGTATAAGGGAATTTGGTTGTCGCCCAACCTTCAAAGAGGTTGGAGGTTGCAATTGTTTTTTAAAGATTGAAACAAGATTTGAGCCCCAACACCAGCCTATAACTGAAGGTTAAGACACCTCGGCGGTTTTGAATCCATGGCACAGACTGGTTGGCTGTGATTATATATGCCTCCTAGACGTATAGATGGGATACGGAGCTTTGGCGTGGGGGGGCTTCCAGCTGTGGAGCCTACAAGGGGTCAGGGTGGCAGGGAGTGAGAGGTGTGCTTGGTCTGTCTAGATAGATCTATCTAGTTGTTCGTTGCAACGACGTTTAAAAGGCAAAGAAGCAGGTAGGCAAGGCAGTGAAATACATTTGCTGACCAAAAAAGATGTCTTCCACCAAAACCACTGATTGTTTATCAAAAACCCTTTCGTGCATGTTTGTGCCTGGAGCTAGTTTCAGGTTGCAGGCTTGATAGGACTTAGCAAAGCTCTTCAGCACAATGACGCGCCCTTGTCCGGCGGGTCAGATCCTTCAACCCTTTCCTTTGATGATCAGTGCAGCCCTGTCCATGCAAGTGAACTCCAGTGTAATCTCAAAGTCCTGTTTTGTTGATTTCATTTTGAATTTTTGCCCATCTCTTTTTTCCAGCATGAGCAAAAAACAAAACAGCAACGGACAAATTAGCAAAACAACCTGGCTGGCGGTAAATTTCAGGGCAGCACTGGGGGGCAACTCTGGGCAGAAGGGCCTCAACTTGTGACTTCAAGTCACAAAAAGTTTTGAAGTTCATGTGCGATAGCATAACCGCGTCAGTGATCACCGGGGGTTCATCTGCCTTGTTGGTGAGATTTTGTCACGCCAGATTAGTGGTTTGGATGCAGCAGTCTCTCAGCGTGACATCTTTTGCACATACGCGTTCAAATTCAGCGTTTCTGAAAGTGATTGGGGTAATCCAAAAATATAAGCAAACATTACTCCCAAACAGATAGAGTGCACGAGCAGATGCAATAAATCCCGTCTGTGCCTATTTTGCCCCCTTGTAGCAAATTGTTGAATACCACCCTTCACAAACAAAGCATGGCAGACTAAACACCAACTTGTGAGTCATACAGTGACCTTTTGCACAAGGCACCCACACACATTTCTCAGGAATGAAAGCATGCTGTGTGCAAGGTTGGATATGTGTATCCAGCACCTATATTTCTTGTTTCTTCAATACACAGTGCCCGCAACTGCCGCGGTAAACACTTTGCAAACGTTTTGATCAAATTCATGGCATCTGTCCAGCAATCAATGCGCCTGGCAGCCCCCACTTGCATCACATGCGTTCCATGGCTCAAGGTGTATTAAACACACAATTATTTTGACAAGCGCACGGCTGCTTGGTATAGACGTGGCAGGCCATGCCATGAGCAGGGCTTGCTCTTCAAGAGAGCATGTCCCTAGAGAAGGCCTACATTCGCTCTCTCTGAGTGGTCAGGGCCTGGCTGCTGTGAGGAGCCATGGCGTGGCCCCCACAAGAGGCCACATGCGTTGAGCATCCTCTACAATTGCCTCGGCAGACACTGCACGCCGACCAGCACACGCGCACCCTGGCCTGCTGTGATGCAGCTTGGCCGCCTTATTGTCTCACCCCTCAACTGCGCACGTGCGTGCACGCAGGCACGTACGCACGGGCACAAGGACACATGCACACACATACATACACACACTCGCGCATACTTGTATGAGACCGCTGTCATCCAAGGGAGCATCAGGAAGCCCCACACAACATGGTCAGCACCAGCTGCCACAGATCTGACGGGACCAGGCCCAGCATACCAGTGCCGTGCGCCAGCGAGCAGCTGTCTCTGAGGGCCCCTTTGCACGTCAAGGTATGAGCAGCCCTTGCAGAAAACACTATAGGATGGGCACCGCAGAGACAGGCAGGCTGTCTGATGGAGGGGTCACAAAAGGTGCCTTGGCCCTAGGTGGCCCCTTTTTCTCGATTGATTGATGTAGGGAGTGTCTCACTGCAGTGCAGTTCTTCCTTTCCTTCAGGCAGGAGTCCACCACTGCCTTCTCTCATGGCCCTGCGCCACTAGCCTCGCCCACGGGGTCACACACAAGGAACAAAAGGGTCACACACAAGGGTCACACACAAGGAACAAAAGGGTCACACACAAGGAACAAAAGGGTCACACACAAGGAACAAAAGGGTCACACACAAGGAACAAAAGGTAGCCGTCGCACGCCTGCTCCTCCAAGGCGGCACCGGCTTCCATGCTGCTCACTTCGGTGTCATCAAACCGCCACCACTGCCACTGCTGCTCCCCACCGGACTGATGTCGGGCACCTTCAGCCGCTGCGCCGCCATCCTGCGTCTCCAGACCCCCCTCATGCGGCTGCTGCTCCTGCTGCTGCTGCTGCTGCCTCTGCTGTTGCGGCTTGGCGGGCAGCGCAACATCGGCAATGTAGTGGCCCGAGTGCGGCGACGACCCGCGGTGGCACACGCTGCCGTGTAGCCGGTACTGGGCCAGTCCGTGCAGCAGTGGCAGCTTGATGCGCGGGGCGGGCTGCAGCGGCTCCCCTTGCAGCGCCGCACCTGCCCTTGGCCCTCCACTCCCTGCTTGTCCCACAAACATCCTCCCACCCTGCTTGCCCACCCCACCCAACCCCACTGTGCCCTGCTGCAGCTTGATCGCCCCCACAACGCCAGCAGCGCGTCCCCCCTCCCAACACCCATCGTCCTCTGCGTCCTCCGCGCCGCACCCCCTTGACAGCGAGCCCCCGCTGCTGCTGCTCGCCACGCTCACCTCCTCCTCCAGCAGCTCGACCTGCGGCAGCCGTGGGTCGTCGCCCCTGCCCGCGCGGCTGGTGTGCGGGCCACAATTGCCCCCCATCACGCCCCCTGCTGCAGAGCCCCCCTCATCCCCCACGCCCGGGCCATTGCCGTTTGGGCAACCCTCAAAATTCTCCAGGTCCACGACCTCTTGCGCTGTCTCACGCTCCAGCTGCGGTAGATCGTGCGGGCCCTTCCCCGCCTCGCCTGGAGGGTGGTCTTGCCTACCACCCTCTGCATGACCCCCTGGGCCCTCTGCGCCGTCCATGTCCATGTCCAAGGCACCATCCCTGTGCCCATTGGCCTGCAGGGTGCAGCCCAGCCACGACCCGCCACACGCTGTGTTGGGTGTCTGTAAATGCAGGTGTGCATGTGCATGTCAGGCTGTGTGCGTGCGGACATTCATGGATGTGTGTGCACATTGTGTGTGCATGTGTACAAGATCATGCGTGTGTGCGTGTGTATGTGTGTGTGCACGCTTGTGTGTGCATCCCCGTCCAAGCCACAGGCACCTTTGGTGCACGTGCCGGAATACTGCAGAGCCAGCGGTGCTGCTAAGATTGACTGGACCAAAGCAAGTGTATGCAACATCGGCTCACAAAGCCAGGGCTGCCCTGAGGACCGCCGCTCCCCTTTCCCCACCATCCCCCCCTCCTCTGTAGCCCCCCTATGATCCTCATGCCTTGCTTGCAGGGTCTCAGTGCGAGGGTCGGGACACAGCACAGGCAGCGGCACAGCGCTTGCATAGTCACAGCGCGGCGCTTGCATGGTTGCAGCACAGGCCGGCTCAGCATCCGCCTCAAGGCAGGCGTGCTCGTAGCCTGGGCACAGCCTGCGCCACGAGCACAGCCCACACAGCTCTGCACCGCTTGTCAGAGATGCGCACTGTTGTGGACGGTTTGCTTCCTGTCTATGTTGTGCACTCAAAGCGCACAAGCAAGGATAAAGAGAGAAAAGGCCACACCCCCAGGGATGACCCACGTCTCCACAGATGCGCATCGCCATGGACAACACAACACATCAGAGGCCAGCCACACCTGCTCCAGGCTTGCTGCAATGGCCCTCTGCAGCTCTTCGTCATTGCCGCCGGCTGCATCTTCATCGTCATCCACCACGATGACGGGCGCCTACATGTGCATTTGAACGCATGGTGTGTGTGCGTGTGCATGGCTACTGCTTGCGCCCAGTCGCCGCCAAACAACATACACAGATAAGCCAAAGGACTGGCTGGGAGTGCACGTGAGTGAGGGTCTCCAGGCCCACCAACAAGGTTTCCATGGGCCCCACACACCTGGCAGGCACATGGAGGCAGCAAGCGCACGTGCAAATACGCACATGCACACATACAAACAGTCGCATGCACACACATGCACACACACACACGTGCACAAACACACATGCGCATGCACACATGCACACACCATGCGCACACACTCGAGCAGAGAGCATGTCCAAGCGCATGGATTTGCACGTCCATCCCAGTGCGCGCGCACGCACGTTGGGGTCCTTTGCCCCAGAGCGCCGTCGGCTGCCATGCCACGCGTCCTGCGGTGGCAGGATGTGCTCCTGCCGGAGGGCTGCCTGCACTTCTGGGGCAGCAAACACAGGCCGCTGTAACCACTCCTCGACCAAGGACCCGTCCCAGTCGCGTGCGATGTGCGTGAAGCTGGGCGTCCGCGGCGAGGGGGGTGGACCGTCCTCCTCGCCTCTCCTCCCCCCCACTGATTGCGGAGTGCACATAGGCCCCACGCCCGTCTCCTCCACCAGGGCCTGTGTGTGCTGCCCCGGCACTCTTACGCTGTTGCCACCCTGCCGTCCCTCATGGCCCCTTTCCCCGACAGGCACGCTGCCGCTGCCGGGCAGGGCACCCGCGCCCGCGCCCCCTGCCTGCACGTCCAGCCCCTGTAGTGCCGCATGTGCATCGCCGCGCAACTGCTGCTGCTGCTGCGTGGCGAGCTGGGCGTCCTGCTCAGCCGGCTGCCCGCCCTCTGAGGAGCACAGGCCCTGCTGCTCTTGTTCCAACAGGCTCAACCTGATTGCCTGCGCGAGCTGTTCGTCCTCGTCCATGCCCGCGACGCACATGCCCTCCTCCTCCTCATCCCTCCCCCTCCCCCTTCCCAGCACGCCCGCTCCGTCCTCAAGCCCCTCCAAGCCCCGCGCGAGCTCGTCGGACTGCTCGCCTGCGTGCCCCCGCGCTTGTTGGCTGCACAACTGGGAATGGTGCAAATTGTGCTCCGGGTAGATCCGGCTGGAGGGGCTACCCATGTCCACCCACTCGTTTTTTTGGCCAGCGGCCGCCCTTGCCTGCGCAGCCCCGCCCATATCCAGCTGCCCTTCGTCCACACCCGCCCGCCTGCCACCCCCCCCGCTGCTGCCGCCGCCGGCCTGAGGCTCTGGCTGCAGCTCGTGCCATCGCCGCCGCTGCTCCTCCTCATGCTCCCGCCGGCTGGCCTCAAGCGCGGCTTGCAGCTCTTCCTCCTCAGTGCGGTGCGCGCGGAATGCGCTGCCAGCGCCCGAAGTGTCATGGGATGGCAGAGGGCTGTGTTGCATGAGCTCGTCATTTTTGTCTCCTTCTTGCCTGCATGGCCGTAGAAGCAGCAGCAGCAGCAGCAGCACAAATTGAGCCAACAAGGGCGGGAGGCCATACCTTCCCAGAGGCACCAGTTGCGGGCCCACTAGCCCAACAGCAAAATGATGTCAAAAGCGCTGCAGCACATCTCAAGGAGCGCTGCTCAAGGGTTGGAAGGAACACTACCACCCATGGATTGGTGAGCACAGCAGGGCTGCTGGGCTGGCACAGACTGCATGTAGAGCAGGCTTGGCACCAAGCATGGCCGATTGAAACAGCAAAGCACGCACCGCAGCACACACCACACAGCAGACACAGCAGGCACTTGGGCACACACAGCGGCACAGACAGCGAGGTAGGGAGATGAGCACACGTTGCAGGACAGGTGTGAGGTGAAGTGCACACGGCATTCATGTAAGGCACTGAGGCACACGGTTGGGCATCATGACTGAGCACAACACGCTTGCAACCACATCACATGTGGTCGCTGACAGGTTGATCACTCAGGGCATGCCTGCACTCACAGGATGATTGCTCATGGTTTGATCACTTGCAGCACAAAATCACTTTCAGCAAATCCGCAACCGCAGGGAATGATCACTCACAGCATGCCTGCACTCATAGGATGATTACGCTCACTGTGTGATCACTCTCAACATGCTCGCTCACGGCATGCCTGCACTCACGGGATGATGGCCCATGGTTTGATCATTGACAGCATGATCACTCACAGCATGCCTGCACTCATAGGATGATTACGCTCACTGTGTGATCACTTTCAACATGCTCGCTCATGGCATGCCTGCACTCACGGGATGATCGCCCATGGTTTGATCATTGACAGCATGATCACTCACAGCATGCCTGCACTCATAGGATGATTACGCTCATTGTGTGATCACTCTCAACATGCTCGCTCACGGCACGCCTGCACTCACGGGATGATCGCCCATGATTTTATCATTGACAGCATGATCACTCGCGGCACGCCTGCACTCACGGGATGAGCAGGGCTTGCAGGTCCGGTGGGAGGTCTGTGATGGTGCGACTCCTCCTTGCCTGAGCTTCCGGCTGTACCCACACCTGCGGCTGCTGCTGCTGCTGCTGCTGCCGCCGCTGCTGCTGCTGCTCCTGCTGCTGCTGCTCCCGCTGCAGCTGAGGCTGCGGCTGGCGCACATCCCGAGGCTCTGTGTCCTTGGAGCCACCCTTCAGCCCTGGGCAGCCGCACACGCGCGCCTTTGCCCCCCCCCCTGTCCCGCCCCCGCCTTGCTCGGCGTCCTTGGAGCAACCCTTCAGCCCTGGGCAGCCATGCAAGCGCTCCTGCGCCCCCCCCCAAGCTCCGCCCCCACCTTGCTCCGCGTCTTTCGAGCCGCCCTTCAGCCCAAAGCCAGCATCGCCGCGCATCGCTGGGCTGTCCCAGGGACCCAATGTGTTGGGGCCCAGGGCCACTCCCATGGGCGAGGGGGCACTGCCGGCCTTGGGAGTGTGCGCGACACCAGAGCGCTTGAGAGCCTGCCAGAAAGAGCAGAGTTCATTTGCCATTCAAAGTGCTTGGGTGAGCCTGAGTGTGTTGTATATCCTAGTGACAACCGTTGATGGATAGAGCGATCAAATCCTTGTGCAAAGACTTGAGACTTCCGACAATGAAGCAGTAAGGGTGGGGGGGTGGGGCGGGAGGATGGGGCGCAGCAACACCATAGTGCATCAGCCCTGGGCTTTGGATGCTGGACTGAGTAACGTGAGAAGTGCGTGGCGAACGCAAGAAGGAGAGCATGACCAGCGCAAGGAGGTGCGCGAGACCAGCGCAAGGAGGAGCGCGAGACCAGTGCAAGGAGGAGCGCGAGACCAGTGCAAGGAGGAGTGTGTGACCAGTGCAAGGAGGAGCGAGCGTGTAACCTTCGCAAAAGCGTGATGAAGCCAGCAGCGCTGCAGTAAAGCAGGCGGGAGGGGTCATGAGTGTGTTGTGGAGGTTGGTCCATAACCACCAAGCGCTTGATCCCTGCCGTCAAGGAGGAGCATATGCAAGAGGGGGGGGGTAGACGCCACGTGAGTTTTCACCGCATGCGTGAATTAGATTGTATGCAACCCCAGGTGGAGTGGCAGACGCCACGGGGCACAGCAGCTCAGGCATATGCATAACAAGCAATTCAGGGATGCACAACAAGTCAAGGGATGCGCAGCGGACAGGCGGTCATGGGCGCTCTGAGGCTGCAGAAGGCCAAGGTCCTGTTGCATCAAGGCTGCAGAGCACCAGGCTGCCTGTGTTGGAGGTTTTCTCAGTTAGGACTCCAGATGTGCAGATGTGCGGCAGGGGCAGCCGGGACCACTCCACGGGGAGCTGAGCAAAGCTCGTCAGCGTGCAGCGCTGTTACGCAACATCGGACGGCGCACCTTGCAAGAAGATGCCATGCGTGCATGAGTGCATGGCTATTGCAAGAGGATACCATGAGTGCATGAGTGCATGGCTATTGCAAGAGGATACCATGAGTGCATGAGTGCATGGCTATTGCAAGAGGATGCCATGAGTGCACGAGTGCATGGCTATTGCAAGAGGATGCCGTGAGTGCATGAGTGCATGGCTATTGCAAGAGGATGCCATGAGTGCACGAGTTCATGGCTATTGCAAGAGGATGCCATGCGTGCATGAGTGCATGGCTAGGGGTGGGGGAGAAGGGGAGGGCAGGGAGGGAAGGGGGAAGGGGGGGGCATGTGCATGCCTCTGCTCGTTGGCGCATTTCACTTCAGGCACTGAAGGGCAGGTGGGCATGCCATGACCTGGTTAGGGAGCGCACCTTGCCATTGGAAGGGGTGACGGTGGTTGTGGTTGTTGTGGTGGTGCCTCCGTTTGAGGGGCGCTGTAGGCCAATGCCGCTGCTGCTGCCGATGGAGCCATACAGCTGGCCCACATCATTCACCACCTGCACCCACTCAGTGCAGATGCCAAAGAAGAGCGCGCAGTGAGGGGTGGTGTGCGCATTGGGCGGGGCAGGGCAAAACAGGCTCAGGCAAAACGCCTGCTTGCCGTGCATGCCGGCTGGTACGAGGCACCAGCCTTCAGATGTGAGGCAGGGCTGCAGTAGCCGCTGACCCCATCAGGTATGTTATGTCCACAGGCTGGAGGGTGCGCAACAGGTGTCGCGCTGCTTCCTTTAAGAGCAAGTCATGGGTGCAGCTGCAAGGCTGATTCATCCAGGCACAATGCAGCCATGCTGCAGGGCTGGCCCAGTCAGGCACAATGCAGCCATGCTGCAGGGCTGACCCAGTCAGGCATGTGCAATGCAGCCAGGCCGCGGTCACGATCTCGGGTCATCACTATGGCATCCTGCAGACTCAGCCATCCCTGCAGACTCAGCCAGCCATCCCTGCACACCCTGCCATCCGCTCCATCCCTGCAGACTACGCCATCCCATTTCCCTGACTCTGCCATCGGCTCCATCACTATGCTATTGTCACCGGCATTCGTTCCCTGTTCCCCATCCCCCTCCCTCCCTCCCTTCAGGCAGGACGCAGCCCAGCCACAGCCCTAGTGTCCCCACATGGCCTGCACAGCCTCAGCTCCAGCACCGCACATGCACAGCGCTGCAGCCTGACAGCCCGCCCAAAGGGAGCCCAAAGAGAACAAAACCTAGCCACTCTGCACCTTCAAAGCGCAATGGACCCTGCTGAACGGCTGTGGCTGCCAAGCGTGCGCGCACTCACGTTGGGGCTCTGCAGAGGATGGGGCGCCCGTGGGGCGGCTGACGAAGGCTTCATAGGCGGTATGCAGGCGTGCTGCATCGCTCGGGCTGCGCACGCGGCCGCAGGGCAGGGGCCTCATCAAGTGGCGCATATAATAGGGCATGACAAGTGCGCGGGCGTGTGCGTGTGTGCTTGCGCGTGCGTCCGCGAGGATGTCACGCACGTCATGTGTGCGTATATTGTGCGCTTGTGGGTCCAGACATCATGGTCCTGAAGGGTTTGACTCATGTGCCCATGTGCGCGTGCATGTGCTTGCTTGCGAAGCATCTCCACGCGCATGCAGCTGCAACGTGAGATGGGCAGGGCACAGGCATGGACTCCAAGGTGCTTGAATGTGCACGGGCGAGCAATGAGGTCGTGCATGACTGCGCATCTGCGCGTGGGCAATCAAAGGCTGCCGCGCTCAGCTGCACTACAGCATGGGCCAGGCAACCAGCTACCTTTGGGGTTGTTCTCCTTGTCACTGTCGCTGCTGTGGCCTCCAGGGCGCTTGGTGCCTGTCATTAGGGAGCACGTGGCAGGCAGGGGTTGAGGAAGGGTGCTCGGTGCCTGGCTAGAGGGGGCAATTGACGGGCAGCCAGCCAATACCAGTGCGATTGTGTGGCAGCAGCCCAGCACGTGAAGCCAAATATTGGCCATATGGCCGCGGTGTGACAAGGACATGGGTTATGGTTGAGGGCGTCGGTCCCCCGTGACCCCTTTCAGGTGTCTCCTTCTCTGCACCAAGTGTGGGGCGAAACAGCCTGAAGCAGGTGGTGGCCCCCCAAACTCTTGTGCCCCCACACAGCAAGAACCTCAAGCACCGTGACAGAGTCCAACGACGCATCCTGCAGCGACCCAACAACACCCAATAGAGCACAATGCAACCCAGCACTGCAGACACGGCAATGGTGGGTTGACGGCGCGCCGATGGTTGCGAGACGGAGTCCTGTTCGGATGCACACATACATGGTGTGCCATCCAAATGCATGTTTGTCTGAGGGGGTGCGATGGGGTGGGCCGGGTACCACTGCTCCTACCTGTGAGCGTCCCTGAGCGCTTGTCCTCGTGGGCAGGACAGAGGACCTTCTGAGCGCGCATGCGCGCAATGTGGGTGGCCAGCAGCGGGTGCGCGCACACGCCCTCCACACAGAACGGGCCCAGGCTAATACGGCCGGGGTGGGTGAGGAGCACCGGGTTGTGCAGCTTCTGGTAGCTGCGCGGGGCGCAGTGGTGGGAGGGGGGCATGTGATTGAGGTGGGAATGTGATTGAGGGGGGCATGTGTGTGCGTGATTGAGGTGGGCATGTGATTGAGGGGGGCATATGTGTGCGTGATTGAGGTGGGCGTTATGGGCAGAGCAGGGAGGGCACGAGGCAGGGCACCCGTGGAGACACAGCCGAGAGCACAAGTTGCTGGCACGCCATAAGGGCTTGAGGCAGGGCAAGAGCAAGGACGCGCATGAAAACACCATGAAAACACATGCGGGAGGGAGGACACCAGTCGGCAGCAGGGTCAGGGGCACCAGAGAGGGAAAACTGGCCACTGGCAGGTCATGGGCACAATTGAGGGCAAGCGTGGGTGGCTAGGCGCCGTGCGTGCTGCGCATGAGTAGCCTGCCTGGCGCTCTGGCGCAGCACAAAAGGGGCATGGCGACAAGCATGACGACCCCAGTGCCACCTTCACATGCATGCTCCTGCACCATACGTTTGCTGCTTGCCTGCTACCCTGCGGCCGCGTAAGCAACTGCTTCTCCACCCACAAGAACACCTTCTCTGCTGCCTGCATGGCCCCCCACCATTGCGCCTGCCCACAATTGTATGCTTCACCCTCTTGCATGGGCGCCTTTAC
>LFCJ01001087.1_pt1 | contig 18349 bp, 7 predicted proteins | sample 643141 | NCBI WGS metagenome assembly LFCJ01 (sample SAMN03766243, study PRJNA286221) | soda lake metagenome | biome: soda lake; feature: Kulunda steppe; material: water; isolation source: sample B1-Br-g2 brine of Lake Bitter-1 | place: Russia: Kulunda steppe | collected 2010-07
CGACTCATTCCTGTCTGGTCTCTCCGCACATGAGCAGTTCTCTGGTGATCGACTCACGAGTTTGATCAACTTTGCACTCGAGGCCGAAGACGCGATATTTGAGTACGGTATTATGGAACCACTGGAAACAGCAGTAGTTCACAAGGATGGTTGGAATAGAATCCAGGAACTGAGGTGAGCAAAGTATTGTTCTTTTGTACGTATTTTCACTGATCAAGCGCACTCTCGACGTAACCGAGTGTACACGAAGCGGATTTCCAACAATCCTCTACCCAAGAGCGTATGTAGATAATGAAACTGCCAATCTTTGTTAGTATGAAAGTGTTAATTCATGCATATACCTCTCAATTTTTAACCGATCGTCGGCAATTTTGTTAGTTTCCACTCTGGGGACTGAGTCAAAGACTTTCTCAACTTTCGGATTCTCCTTCAGTGCCTCAACGACACGTACGATGAAATAGCGATCTGAGTAGTTTTGCGCATCTCTATGTTCTAAGCCAGTTAACACAAATGTCCGATTCGTTGTTTCAGTTGATTTTACTTCGATTAACGCTTGCTCGTCGTTATCAATCGATTCAATTGACAGCGTATCACCTTTTCGCTGCAACGAAGCCCCAGTAACAAGGATGTCACAGTGTGGGTCACTCTTATCAGGAATAAACTCCAGATAGATCGTCTGATCGGTTCCGTGATATTGACCAGTGAGACGGAATCCATGCTTGAATTCATCAATTGTCGGTTTCGAATCGAAAGCCTCTGAGATCAGATCTTTAATATGATCTATTACGAATTTTTCCCCTTCACGCCCAATTTTTTTCGCTCGTTTTTCACTTTGATTAGCGGTATCCCTCGTCGTAGACGTTGGTGACGAAGTATTCGTATCGTCATTCGCAGTCTTGGATTTTTCAGAACGGTTCCAAGATTGTTTATCTCGATGTGATTTTTCGTTTGTATCGGACTCCCGCAGTCTCTCATCAGAACTTGGTAAATCGAGGTTTGAATTTTTGTTTTCCGATTGTATCGAACTCACCCTCGTTCTACCTTTTTCACCAGTTGTTTTCTGTGTGCTGTCCTCTGTTGTGAGAGTTTGTTCGATTGATTGACCTGTTCTATGTTCGGATTCAGAAGTTTGTTCCTCTACGGGATCAAGAAGCCTCTCGCTCTCGTCTGGCTCGTTGTTTGTGCTAGTGTCAACAGCGATAGACACTCGTGAGATATTTTCTCCATTCAGATATGCATCAATTAGTCCCTCTGGTTTGCCAACTGCTCCTTTTACGAAACCAACGAATGCGTTTTTATCGGCGTTCGTCAGGTCGAGTGTTGCTGCCAATGCGTCAACGAGATCAAGTCGGGCGGCTTCGGAGTTTTTCAGAATGACATGTGACTCCTCCTCGTCAATGTATACAGTCTCCTCATCCACACTCACTCTTTGATTACCCTTTATACGATACTCACATTTCACTTGAGGTGTAATCTGAAGGGTGTACTCTGCGATTGATTCAAGCCTCTCAGCTGCTTTCATTCCTTCACGATCTCTGAGAACACTGTTGCCCACCTCAAGACACTGGGTGAAGTCTTCGTACAATGTCTGCCCGGTTTGCTGATACTCTGGATGTTTGATCGTTCGCTCCATCGCTTCTTCCAGTGGGGTCGCATTAACAATAGTTGTCAATAAGTCGACTATCTCATCACGATTGAGACGTTTGTCATAATTGGATAATGCGACAGAATTCGTTATCTCTTTTGGGAGCCTCTCAGCTGTCCCTTCACGACGGGCGATGTATTCTATTTCGTCGTATGAAACAATAGATTTGTTTACGTTTGGAATTGCATCTGTCTCTTGGAGTTTCATAGCGATCTCTGAGGCATCTCGATCTGAGGAGTTATCACGAATCAGTCGCCGAATTAATTCAGTCCAAGCATCATCGATAGCAGACCAACGGTCCGTATTGGCATATTGGAAGAACTCAAGATAGGTTTCGAGTGTTGGCTCTGGTGGAATTCCGAGCTCTTCAACAAATAAACCATGAAGACCACGATAGTAAGTCTTGATTGGGACAATATATTCACCTAAACCCTCACCCCATGCAACCTGCTGTAGTGTCCGGAATTCTGGGTCAGCATCGGGAATGTGTATGAAGGAGCAATCCTGAAGATCATCAACCAATTGTGATCGTTCTTCATTGGATGCGTCATCAATTTGTTCTGCTAACGAATGCAGGCGTCGACGGATTTCAGAATCAACATCATCGACGTTCTCCTCAGTCCTCTCGCCGACCGCTTTTTCGATACCAATTCTGTGCTCCGTGATTCCAACGTCTTCACGGACTTCTAAGAGATCGAGTAGATCTCGTGAGATAGATTTGACTGCCGTATCAATCAACGTAACATCTGCCCGTTTTGTCAATGAGTTATGTCTGAACAGATGATTTGGTCGATGGAGTTCCCCATCATCTCCTGGAAACCATTCGTTTGAGCGCAAAAAAGAGGTAAATGTCGTTGGGCACCTACTCTTTTCAGTGCGGATCGCAAATCCATTATCTCGGACCGAATAGCAGTAGTCGCGATATGCAAACTTTTGATAAGACTCTTTCCAGCAGATATTTAACATTTTGATGAATTCGTCACCCAGCTCCGGTGTCGAATTGAGTTCTTCTTCGAACCGCTGTTCGAACGTACTAGAGAAGGCATAATCGACAAGCCCATGACAAGCCTCTGACGACTTCATCCAAGAGCATCCATATCCTTTATATTCAGTAGTGTCTTTGTCATTTCGAACCTCTGTTCCTTCGTCATTATGTGAAGACAGAAAGTCTCGCATCTCATCGGCAGAATCAAACGTCTCTTTTGTACACTGGTCTGGATCCTCGTAAACTGGTATGTGGTTTTGAACACCCAACTCGACGAATAACGAACGCCATTCGTCCACGCCGATATTTTCAGAACTTTGATTAATATATGAGTCGCAAACCGGTTTTTTGTCGGTTAGTGTGCCAAAAAGAAGGGTAGAGCGGTACCGATCTTCATTGTACTCTGTCGGTAAATAGAGTGTCTCTGGTTCGGCATAGTTCCCATTACTTCTTCGCAATCTGATTTCACAACTGTCAAGGTGTTTTTGAGCATGACCTATTATGTATTCAAGATAATCATCCAATGTCGAATCGGGGAGCTCTATTGGAGGCTTAAATGCCTCGTTGATGACGTCACTAACAATGTCTTTGTGGGTGAGTTTCTCGATACCAAGTTGGTCAGCAAGCAAGTCTTGAACTTGTCCTGCAGTCGACTCTTGAATTGTCTGATTCGATCTCAGTTCAGCAACGAGATCCCCACTCAACAGATCCAACTCGTCGTAGAACGGTTCGTACACAGATTCGTCCTGTCGAGCTGGACGGTAGACATTCTCACCAATTTCGGTCAACGAATGCCGTCCGTCTAACTCGGTCCGACCTTGGAATGAAAATACCGGCAAGGATTTCAGTGCCGTCTTTATTTCGTCTCTTTCTGAATCAAATGACCGAAGAGAATCGATATAGCTTCCGACAGCCGCTAGTATCTCGATTATCTCGGACACTTTAATTTCCTGTGGGATATTTGTACCCGAAAGGTGCTCGAGAGTCTCTGTTATCGACAGGACTTGAGTGCTGTCGAGAGCTCTTAGACATTCGTAGTAGTCGTCCGCAAGATCCTCTTTTGGATGGGCATTGGCTTCTGGATATGTTCGCGCGAATTCGGTAAGTGGAAGAACCGAACGTAATTCCCTAGGAAGAATCACAAGCTCTGTCGGCTTGCAGAGATCTCCAGCTGCGGTTGGAATGAGTTGTTTGTGTGAAACAGCATCTTTTGTCTGTTTGAGAAGTGGATTAAGATATGTCGGTCGGTCTTTAGAGAAATCTGGAATAAGCTCAAGTAACGTCTCTGGAGAGACTTCCTTGGCTTGAAACTCCGAAATCGCAGTTTCGAATAGTTCTCCTGCTGCTGTCAGGAATCGCTCGTTTAATTGATGCCCGGGACGGATTTGATCTCTATCGGATTTCAGTAAGAAGTCAGCTTGAACGTCAAACGGGAGAAGAGTCTTCTCACTAGCAGGAAAATAACAAAAAAGCCTGCTCTCTGGATGTGCCGAAGGAGCTCCATCATCGTCAACTGGAATCATGATAGAGATATCCAGCCCAACATTCCTGTCTTCGAGATCTGTAGCATCAATTTCTCGCTCATCCGCTAGCATCTCGAATACTTCAGAGTCAGTTGATAGTGTCTGGGTAAAGAGTCGATATTGAGCGATCGTCTCTGGGGAATCGTCTTCAGAAGATCGTTCATAGATAGTTATGATATTGTCATCTATCACATCACGTTCATAAATGCTTGTTTCTCCGTCAAGTTCTACATGAATTGATTTCAGATTATTCAAAAATGGCAGAAGTCGATCGATAGACTCTAATTTCTCTCGGAGTGCGTCTCTGCGCGTCTCCGAAAGCCCGTCAGTAAATGGAAGTCGGATTCGTGTGCCGTTTACATGTTCTTCGTCCACAAGAACCGGTTGTTCAGGTAGTGAACGATTATATTTGAAACTAACATGACCGGTTTGGATATGAGGACTATCTGTAAGGCTGAATACGGTTTTGAAACCAATGCCAAAATGGCCAATATATGAGAGGTCACGCTTGGTACTTCTAGTGAATTCTCCAAGGGCAGCTACTTCTGCCTCACTCATACACTCATTATGGTTCTCGACAACAAGGGCCTCATCTGTGAGCCGGAGTATGGCCCTTGTACAGTTACCGCCAACATCGTCTGCATTCTGTAGGAGTTCTGGGATAACATGTGATGCATCATCCAAACTTTCAAGAATACGATCCTGCATTCGGCGCAACTTTCTACTCTCTGCATCGGGGGTTTTAGAAGACTGGCCTTGCCGATACTTTCGGATTTTTTCGATCAGCTGTTCTGCCTCACGTTCTGATGATGGTGGTGTATCTGAGAACTCGATTGCACCAACCGAGGAAGTCATAATTTATGTATTGATTAGAATCATATAAATTCTGGTGTGTTTACTCTTTAGATTTCCGTACCAGTTGACTTTGCTCGTCGACCAGACTCTGCTATCGTGTTATTATGACAGACTGGTAGTTACTCGACTGCCGCTAAGATCCGGTCGACCAGAATGATTTGTGACTACTAATATGCTTATCAGTCGAGTAGAATTGTTTCACACCCACTCAAGCGACGCATTATGCCGTGCAACGTACTCCGGATTCACACACCCATCAGGCATCGCAACTCGCTGGCCGGCCCGATCGACAATCGACCGTTGTAGCAGCTCACTCTCTGTCTCAAAGTCAGGGTTCACTCGGATCTGGTAGTCTCGATCGATCGTGAACAGTTCCCGATCGAACGCTGCGTGATGAGTTTTACTCAACGGCAACACGTTCGACATGTCCGCACGGTACTCCGGGAACTCACTCCACGACAATACGTGCGCAACATCCAACAACCCCGGATGGTCGACGCCAGATACCGGGCAGGTCCTGTTGTGCAGTGCCAGGACCGTCGCTCGGAACTCGGGATCGACCATCCGAGCGTGAATTGTAGTTTCATACGTCCCCGCCGAGACGTGATCGCCTGGTTGCGTCGACGGCTCGGTTCCTGCCCAGTCCTCGACGGCAGATTCGACAAATTCTCTTCCCTCAGAGGTTAGGGAATACTCCGTGTCCTGTTTCTCGATCAGTCCCATGCTTCGAAGCCAGTTTACTCGTTGCGATGCCATATCCGTCTGTTCACGAGACCACCCTAACTCTGGGTGGGTGTCCAGTTGCTGATTACTGATCGCGTCCAGCGTCATTGGAGCCGCAGACAGCGCATACAGGAGACTCCGAAGCCCGACGTTCCGGTCGCACATGATCCGCAACAACATCGCGATATCCTGCTCCTGGCGATACTCACGGCCGGGGTGTCCGAGTTGCCACCCATCAGTTGTCTGCTCTATAAAGCCAACCTGTTCGAGATAGCTGACCCGCCGCATGATCGAATCACGACTGGAGACGTTGGCAAACGTCCCCCGATGCCATCCGACAAGTTCGTCTGTCGTTGGGTGGTGCGTTTCGACGAACTCCAGGATTCCCTCGAGGGTGTCGACGTAGCTGGTCCCGCCACCGAACATCGGGACGATACTGCGAAGACGGTCTGTTGGCATACTGTAATACTACGGCAGGCACGCATGATTCTTTCTCCAGAGTGGTGCACCTGGGAAGGGGGAATCACGGTCTACGGCATCTCAATGGACAACGTCGATAATTGCCGACAAAATATTCGCACCCTGTTGAGTCAACCTTTCCCGGTCACTGATCGGTTCACGTCGCTCACTTCTGAATGCTCGGCTCCGTTAGCAGCAAGATGTGCAGCCTTACGACACCGAGCGGTAAACACCGACAGATACCGGGCTCCAATCACGCTTCGACTGGGATCATCACACTTCCACGATAGTTTTCCTTTGTCATCTACCACACACCCACAGTCATTCGATTCGGACGATTCACACAATCAAATTCTAATTGAGACATCGACTACAATCAGGAGACTTACCATACTCTTCCCATACTTCGGAGATCTCCTTAGACACATATGCCTCGGGAGGATCCTTTCCATCACTGTACGCAACAGCCAGCCACGCTCCAGACGACCAATCAACACCAACAAAATCAGAGTTTATATTATCTAAACAATACCGTATCGACAGCTAATCTTATATAGTAACCCGGACCAGTAATTCATACTCATGTTCTTCTAAGACATCTATCCCAGTGTCAAAGATATCCTCAGCGTCTTCAAATTGCTGTGTAGGCATATAGAAAGTCAGTGCCTCATTATCACTATTAACGTGGATGTCGTCTTCCATAACGTCGAACTCTCTGATAATAGTCTGTTTCAAATCATCGACTTGAGATTCATTCATATTGGAATATTCTCCCGTTGGGTTTTAGAATGTGAGGTTGTACAATCGGCTGAGATAACCACAAGTTGCGAACTACCTAATCTAGAGGGGAAGTGATGATTCTAAAGATTATCCATACCGCTTCTACGACATTGTCCCGGCTTCACGACAAAGGTTTCATCGGAAAACCAGCGACAGCCTCTATTACTTCTTCGATCTCCGAGGAAACCTTCATCTGTTTGTACAGTGTTTCGTACAACCAGACCGGTGTTCGCTCAATACCGCGAATCCCTCGAGTATATAATGCCGCTGCAGGGCAATGACTACTATTTGAGAAAGAATTATGTGATGAGGAAACATAATAATTTCTTGTGATTAAATATACTATGAATATATTATATGGCTCCAAAGTAACCTTGTCTCTATTGCACGGCCATGACTGAAGTGGCTATTCCAGTGGTATGCGGTCCGTACAGGAATCTGGAGACGATCAACCAGGAAAGAAACCGTCCGTACCACATCTCCGCTCATGAGCAGAGGAAACCTACTGGATACATCCCGCAGCCTAAGTTTAAATACCAACAACAACCAGTTTTATCTCAAATTTACACATGGTACTTGTGGCTTAATCATCTAACCAAATCATCCATCTGGCTAAACCAAGATAATCTACATTAAAAATGGCTAAAATACCGTTCGCATTGGATCCACACGGCAATGAAATCCACATATCAGAAGCCGACGAAAGAAATCCAAGGGGGTACTACACCTGCCCAGACTGCGGTGGTCCACTCCAGACACGCATAGGTGCCACTTATCAACACTGCTTCGCACATTACCCGGGTGTGCTAGATGAGCGTGACTGCAGCCTCGGCACTCCTGACGCAATCAGAAAACTCACCGAGGAAAAACGAACCTCTGAGCGAGAACGAACCTACGACCAACATATCATCCCTATTGGTATCCGAATTCAATATGGTATCGTCCAACTAATCGGTATTCTTCCAACGCTTGAATGGGAGGACCTTGATCAAAACACTTCACCTGATGAAGCTCTTCAAGACCTTTCAATCGCAGGTACTCACATCGAAGGATCGCTTGAAGGTAATAATTTCCACCCCAACGAATTAGAAGCCACAGTGACCCTCGAACAGGGCGCACAAGAATACTCTCTCTACATCCAAACAAACGATAACCCGTCACTCGAGAAACTCACCGGTGAGTGGAAGGCAGAGGGTATCAAACCAGGAGATGTCTTTGTTGGCGATCAGACACGTGCCCATCGTGTCAGCGGTCAAGTCAAAGCTTCTGCTGGCGATTGGGTTGGTATCGTCACAGACGATGACCCAAACGATAGTCGTGATGAAGTCGAGGTTTACCAGATGGGCGATTATTACATCGTCGGGTTCCAATATCATGACGAGCAAGACATCCTCTCAGATTATCTCGGAGAAGAAATGGTCCGGCGAGAACGGTTCTCGGCTGATCTCGTTCTACCTCCACGCAGTACGCCAAACTCTGAAGCTCCCCAAGCCATTATGACCGATGAAGAAATCTTAGTGGGCATTACGCCCGCCCCAGAGACCAATCCGGAGTTCGAGATCGTCCCATTCCCACGCGATGCAGGCGATGTTGATCAGTTGGATGCTCTCGGTGAGGGAGTCGTTCGGTTCTGGGGACAACCATTTACCGGCTCTGAGTCACTCCAAGTAACTGTTCACCGTCCAAATACTGACGAACATCGGTTACTCCAGTTCGAACCCACCGAGACTGTTAATTATCCTCATTGGGAGTCTGAACCCAGACTTAGTCTGATTGTTAAAGCACAAAATGAAACCTATGAACTAAACCCCGTTATGGGGCCGACAGAATTGACTCTTCCGCAGACGGTTGATGCTGACGAATTCGTTAACCAACTTGAGATGACGAGTCCCGAGAATTATCGGTTTGACGTTCTCCTCGAATTGGACTCATCATCTAACCACAGTACTGTACGGCGCCAAAATAAGACGCTCGCTGAGGTACAACCGCTTATTAAGGAAGCACTCAGAGAGGGATCCAAACTTCTACAATTTCAATTAGATGGTCTTCCAAATATAACGATCTCCTTCGAAGCGCGTAGTCCTGGCCCTGACTCAGCTACGAAGCCAGACCCAACAGAAACTATGCATACTGAGAAATTACCCGATAAAATGGTTAAAGACCAACTCCGAGAAATGGTTCCGTTACCCGATAAGCCGCGGTGGGAGATCGTGCGAGAGATCTACAATATCCCAACGGGAACGTCACATCCTACGCTTCATTACCGTGCGAAAAAGCAAATAATCCAGTTACTTAATGATATTCATAGTGAGAAACAGGAGGATGACACAACATGAATGACCTACCAGAACAACGTGAGTTACTGGCCTCATTTACAGGATTGCCACCAACACGGCTTCCTGAGCGTGATGATGTGATTCGACGAGCGCTCGTGTCTGAGTGTATCCGTCTTGGTATGGCCGATATCATTGACGAGGATGAGGGGTGGCCAGAAGTTCATAATCTCCGCCTGAGAAATTGGGTTATCCGGAAGCTCCAGACTGTGATTGACTTCGAACGCGACGTCGCTGATCCCGACACAAAGATAGACACAGATCTGTTCCGGAGAGTGCTCACTGAAGGTCCCGAACCATCACTTGAGTTTTTAGGAGAACTCATCGAGTTGGATGAGGGGTATTATTCGCCAGGGCCGACACGAGCTGTGATATCATCTGAGTCAGCACCTGTCTTGGTATCGGGCCTTCCGACGCGTTCGTTTATTGATGACTTCACTATCGAGATACGAGGCACTAGCAGGCACTTCGTGGATACGAGCCAGTCTGCAATCGAAGCGGCCAGTATTGGGACGCAGTCAATCGAATCGTACGTCGACATTGAAGATATCCAGTCCTTTGATCTGGAATGGCTTGAGTCGTTCTTCGACGGACAGTTTGACGAGACTGTCCAACCAGAACACCACTGGAACGGATTTGATCGATCCGCGTCCTATGGACTGCAGTGGAGCGATGAAGAACAAGATGTTCGGACATTCGGTAAGTTCTATGCGTTGTTCCAGGACTTTGGCGAGAACCGTGGTACTCGGTACTGGCTTCGACGCAAACCAGTTGAGGAGAACCCGACGAGTGAATTCGCTGAAGTTCCTCGGCGGATGTTGAAATACGTATGCTTAATTCTCGATGACCTTGATGGCAATACGAGAGAAGTTATCTTTGAACAGATAGACGAGAAGCTATTGGTGAAGGCTGATTTCCAACCACCGCGACCAGTGTTTCGTTGGATGGCGGCAAGCGGTGGGTTGTATGACCCATCAGGTGGGTATCTGCGATGGATCATCAACTCAGACGTCAAAACCGCTACGAAGCAGTTGTTCGACAAACTCCCAGTCACAATTACTGATAATACATGAAATCGATAACCGAAGTTTCTGAAGACCTGGAACAGGATCACCGAAAATACATCGAATCAACGTACCACCTGCAGCATCCACGGCTCCTGAAAGAACGCCGCCAATTGATGGCTGACGGAGCAATCTCCACTGAACCATGGGTTGAGTCTTCCCCACGATATGTGTCTGGGAAGCAGTTCCAGAACCTGGATCTACCCGACTGCATGACCAGCCTTCTGGAGGATCTTAAAGGCTGCGGCCCAGAAATCTATGACCCTCCATATAAGCATCAGGCAAATGCCCTGGAATCATTCTTTGATAACAATCAGGATCTAGTCGTGTCGACAGGGACAGGGTCCGGGAAGACAGAGATTTTCCTATATTCGATTCTTGGTCAATTGGCACGGGAAGCCCAGCGTAATCAGTCAACTGACCAGCGAGGAATTCGCACGTTGGTTTTGTATCCGATGAATGCACTGGTTGCCGACCAACTTGCTCGAATGCGACTTCTATTTGGTGATGACGATACTGCAGATGTTTTACAAGAACGGATGGGGAGAAATGTCCAATTTGGAATGTATACTGGCCGCACTCCCTACCATGGGGATTACGATGAGGATCGAAATTACAATGAACTCGCCCCAATATTTGACAAATACATTAATCTTGAAGATGAAGATGAAGACCTATATGAAGATCTCTTAGAACGGGGGCGTATTCCGGCAAAGAACTTGGAAGATTTCCGAAACAAGGGCCAGAGTCGCTCCTCGCAGTTCAGGACACAGCCGGGAGATACGGAACTATTCACTCGACAGGAGATGCACTCACCCAACGAGAATGGTGGAGTGCCAGATATTCTCATCACGAACTATTCGATGCTAGAATATATGCTACTGCGCCCCATCGAGCAGCCGCTGTTCGAGGAAACCCAACAGTGGCTCGACGAAGATGAAGACAATGAATTAAATATAGTTCTCGACGAGGCCCACCTCTATCACGGTGCACAAGGAGCAGAAGTGTCCCTGCTATTGAACCGACTGCTACAGAAACTCGACATCCCACGGTCCCGAGTCCGGTTCATTCTGACGAGCGCGACGATGGGTGGCGATGTACAAACAGTCGCGCCCAACTTTGCAGCTGAACTAACGTCCTCAGACCCCGATGACTTTGACGTGATCGAAGGGACTCGCAAACAACTGTCCGGTGGTAGTTCTGGCAACCGGAATGCTGCTAGAGCGTTTGAGGCAATTAATTACACGATCGAGGAGTCTGGCATTCGGGAACTGGCATCCGCTCGTGACTGGGAGCCATTCGACAGCGAGCAGGACTTAGAAGAATATGTGGCGGCGGAACTTGAGTCAGATCCTATCTTCCGGTTTATCCACGATAAACTCCGTGAGGAGTCTGTTAAACTGGATGAGTTAGCAAATGAAGCGTTTGACACAGACGACAACGAACAGGCGATTGAGGCAACAGGGAATCTCCTGTACTTAGCCACGGAATCGAAACGCCCAGACGGGTCGTCCTTACTGCCGACGCGCCTCCATATGTTCATGAAAGGGCTGCCGTCACAGTATGTCTGTACGAACCCTGACTGTGATGGTCGACGAGAGACAGCCGAAGACGACCTACTCGGTAAACTCTACACAACACCCAAGCGGAAATGCGACGAGTGTGGGTCCCGCGTCTTCGAATTATACAGTCATCGAGACTGTGGCGCCTCCTATCTACGAGTATTCCGAGCCCCTGACGACCACCACGATAAAACCTTTTTATGGACCGCTCCACACAGTGAGAACAATCTAGAGGAGGTGCATCTTCTTGTTGAACAGCCCCGGGATGACATCGGTCCAGATGGCCCCGTAACGACTCATGAGGGTGACCGCAACAGGCGATCATTTAACGAGACAACCCGCAAGCGCTATCTAAATCTTACAACCGGGCACCTTGTACAGTCACCCTCCGACAAGAGCAACTACATCCCTGTCTGGGTACCCACGGAAGAACCACCGGACGAGGACTATCCATGGTGTTTCAATCCTTGTCCAGCATGCGGACAAAAGAATAGCCGTAAAAATAATGGTGAAACCAAGGTATCTGATCTGGAAACGAAAGGCGAGGAGCCATTCGCGAACATCGTACGGTCGATGTTCGACTTCCAGCCACCGAAGGAGAACAAGGAAGAATATCCGAACGAGGGGAAGAAAGTACTGTGTTTCTCTGATGGTCGGCAGAAGGCCGCTCGTCTCGCCCGAGACCTTCAGGGGCACGTTGAACAGGACTCGTACCGGGAGGTAGTCGCTGATATCACGGAAAATATGCTCTCTGACTCAGCCGGGATGGACGAGTTCTTCGCCGCATTTGTCATCTATTGTTACCAAAATAACATCGTCTACTTCGACGACCACGACGAATATTACAATCAGTCAGGAGAAGTATATCCGGGATCGCGAACACAGTTCTCCCGGATCCAAGATGAAATCCCGCGGCTGATGGATGAAGAAGGCGTCAACTCTGCGGAACAACTTCTCGACAGTCCCTACATTGCAGACGACCTGTCTGGTGGTGGTCAGGGCCGTCCACGACAGTACGACACAATGCTTCTCAAGGCGTTGGGCCACGACTATTTCTCGCTTCCTGAGACACTCATCGCATATCTCAGACCCACAGAAGATGTGATGGACAAGATCACTCATAGGAGCAGTATCGACGAGGTGTTGCTCGAAACAATCATTGTTGAAGTGCTTCGACATGCCTGTTCTGAGTGGGCATATGACTCGTCTATCTCAATCCAGAATCGGAACGACGTCCTCCGGTACGGTAGTATAAGTCGGGAAGAGGCAGGCCTTGAGGAAGAAGAACTTATCCCCCAATATATCAGAAACGCTGTCGGCGACCGATTGGACTCAGACGATTGGGAGGACATCAAGGGGTTACTGAAACGGACTCCGGGTGGGACACGCATCTTTGACCGGAATCAGGACTTCCACTACTTCGTGAACCCTAGCGCGGTTACCATTGAGTTAGCGGTTGATGCAGAGTGGTACCGTTGCCAGGGTTGTAATAAATACACGATGACATCCTTCGACGACTCCTGCCCGCGTGAAGGCTGTCATGGGGAACTGGAAACGGTCGACAGTACAGACATCCGCGTGGACTCGCGGAAAAGCCACCTCCGTGACCCGCCACGTGCGGTGGCTCACGGCGAGAAAGAACCGTTCACACTCCGTTCCGAGGAGCACACGGCCCAACTTAACAAGAAAGACAGTTCTGATGCCTTCTCAAAGACCGAACGATACGAACTGCTCTTCCAAGACATTCTAGTCGGTGAAAACGAAGTGGAACAGCCGGTCGACGTACTCAGTTGTACGACTACGATGGAAGTCGGGATTGACATCGGGAGCCTCACTGGTGTTGCAATGCGAACAGTCCCGCCACAGCCAGAAAACTACGAACAGCGTGCCGGGCGTGCTGGACGACGGGGCGCAGGGCTCTCAACGATCATCACCTTCGCAGACAACTCGCCGCATGAGTCTCACTACTTTGATAATCCTACCGAGATGGTCGGTGCTGAAGGTACCGATCCAACAATCTATGCAGGCAACGAGAAAATCGCGAGACGGCATATTAATGCATCCCTATTAGCGGAGTTCTTTGAACCGGAGCAACTGGGTGATGATTCTGCTGTCTTCGAGTCACTCGGTACCTGCGGGTCGTTCTTCGCAGGTGATGGCGACTACACCTATGAAGAATTCAACACTTGGCTGGAATCCACCATCATCCGAGGTGGCTCCACGGAGACAACACAACTGGAGGAACTGCTACCGGACGAACTCGGTGCAGATCGGAGTGGCACATGGCGGCAGGCATTCATTGAAGACACGGCTCGTGAGTTCAATGAGGCGCTCGCTGATCTCGAAGCTAAGGTTGACTGGACTAGTGATGAGAATGAGGATCGGGAACTGCTTGAAACACTCCTTGATCAGGCCCTACTACCGACATTCTCATTCCCGATTGATGTTTGTGACTTCGTGGTCCAGCAGTTAGACCGGTCAGACAATGAGGTGAAGATCGAGTACGAAACGTCTCGGGATCTGAAGGTCGCGCTGTCGACGTACGTACCGGGTCGTGATATCGTGATGGACAAGAAGACGTTCACCTCATATGGTGTCTTCTACAAATTCGCTCAGCATCCAGTCGATAAAGCCTCAGAAGAAGACTGGGGTGACCTAAAGTGGCTCAATATCTGTCCAGAGTGTGATACGGTCTATGACAATCCGGATAAGAATATGATGGGCGATCCGTGCGATGTGTGCGGGGCCGGGATCAATTCGATCCACAAGTATACGCCGCCAGCATTCGCACCGGAGGTTGATCCAGATCGAGGGGTTAGCGAGGATTCCTCCTACGAGGATGAACGGATCTATCCAACGCCGCCGAAGTATCCGTTGACTCCAACATCGTCAGGGCAGGCGGATACAGACGGTGAAGGCGCCACTCGCACGAAGTCCAATGGCATTGGACAAGTGCAGAACTTGTCCGATGAGAAGCTGCTGGTAGCGAACCTAGGCCCTGAAGAAGAAGGGTTTGAGGTGTGCCGGCTCTGTGGGGCGGTGGATCGAGACGGAAATCTGTCTGACTCACACAACCGACCGTATCCAAAGGACCCGCGAATCGATTGGAATACTGACGATGATGAAGAGGACTACGAGTGGACTGACAAATGTCATGGAGAGCCGATACAGACATCGTTCTCACATGAATTCCGGAGCGACCTGACAGTCTTCCAGATCCCCATTGAGGAGCCAATGGAGTGGGAGCCGACAGCCCCCTGGTTTGAGAGTGCTGCACAGTCGCTGTCTGAAGGGCTGGTGTTGGCTGCCTCGCGAACGCTTGGCATCGATGCTGATGAACTGGAAGGTGGCTTCCGAACACGTGATGCAGACGAGAGTAATCCCGAAGGGTATCTCGAAGTGTATCTATTCGATACCACGCCCGGCGGAGCAGGATTCGCTGCACGCGTCTGGGATGAATTCGATGACGTCGTTAACGCAGCTGAGGAGATCCTCTCGGACTGCGACTGTGACTCTTCGTGTCACTCTTGTCTGAACGTCTATCAGAATCGGCACCTGCACGAGTCATTGAACCGGCATCTCGGCTCCGACCTCATCGAATATGTGCAGTCCGGGAACCCACCGACGTTATCTGCAGATCGCCGTATTTGGTTGGCTGATCAAGTCCGCGATACGCTCCAGTTGCTGGATCCAGATAACGAGGTTGAACGGAATCCGGATGGTACGTGGACGGCCCGAAGTTCGGGGAACACTGTAACGTTCGACATTCGGTCGTGTCTACGGATCGACCGGTCCAACGGTGGAGCAGCAATTGACCATGACTTCTCCAGTTATGATCTGACTAACCGGCTCCCCGAGATCACGTTCCGTCTTAACCACCAACTCTAAGCATCTGCTATTCATCCATTGGGCATTTATTCTATCTACTATAGCTCCGTAATTTACTTAGGGTCAGATGCTACCATCAAAAACCTTTGATAGGCCTACTTTTGATTGTTTGTTGCGAGCGCCTGTGCTAGACGGGCATTGATATTCTGACGTTGTTCCGTGATTGAGGATGGACGAGCGGGTAGGTGGTCAACGTTGAATCGCCCTCCCTTAGAGAGTCTGTTGTCTGTCGTGGTGCCAGGATAAAGAATACTAACATAATTCTCACTATTGGCGGATAAAAGGTCACCACCATATCCGAATAGCCGCTGGTAATCAGCCAATCCAATGTTTCGGAGCGGCCTGAATTTCGCATCTCCAATCCAAGCGACGGAATCATCCACAGTGAGTGCGTAATCAGGACGCCCTGGATTCTCTACGAGATCATCGAGATGGTGGCTGTACTCTGTGAGTGAGCGATCGTAATGAAGGATCACGCCCGAGGTAAACTCGATTTTATTGAGATTATCATCTGTAATGCGTGGCTCCATATCAAGAATGCTAGTGATTTCGCCTAGAAGAATTTGGAGGATCCAGACTTCATACAACTTACTGACTGGCTTGATACCGATACTCAGTTGTTCTTCGAATGAAACAGAAAGCGTGGTATGCGACTGGTAGGCCTCCCAAAGATCGACGAGTTCAGAAAGTGCGCCAGTAGATGCTTCCCGTGTCTTGGAGAGGACAATCGGATCTGCAAAATCAGTCGCAATCGCTTGGTCCAGTATGTCGCCGGGAAGACTATCCTCAATAAATTGGAGATGGTAGTGGCGATGTTCGTCGATTTGGCTTCTGATAGATGTATTCAAGACTGCTAAGTCATCAAGAGCATTTGCGATTGCAAGGTGGAACCGTATAATGAGGAGATTCGGGAGGGTTTCAACGGAGAAATCTGTCTTTTCGGTGACCAGCTGTTTATTACCTGATCCCCATTCCGAAATAGTCTGATCAACTAGTAACCGCCCTTGCATCGTAGGGGAGCAGGTGGGACGGCGGGTTACCTCCACATGTGGGCGATGCGCCAGCACCGACTCTGTGAGTTCGATCACAGCTTGGCTATAGCCGAGTGTCATGGCTTGCGGTTCGATGCTTTCGCGAGCAACGAGTGGCATGACAGCTGCAGCGGTTGGAACCGACCACATTTCGAGCCAGCCAGCCACATCAGCGATCAACTGCTCGTATTCTCCCTGAGATAGTTTTCCGGGGACGACCATGATGTCGCCAGGATAACGCCCGACCCATCCCTTCGGGGAAAAAACCTGAGTACCGTATTCGTGGGTTATCTCGGGTACCCTTTCTTCGATTCCATGGGTATTCCGACTTCGTTCGAAGATATCCGCATTCCTATATACGAAGTCAACTAATTCACGCCACTCGTCGTTGCTCACACCGAGTGCGCCCTGTGATCGCGTCTGATAGGTTTCCATTTCAGAGAAATTGCTGACCATCGAGTAATGCTTCCATTCGGTCTGCTGTTTTTGCGAACCCCAGTTCTTCGGCTGTGTCGCGTACGTTCTTGAATCGAGTGACTGCGTCACTATCGGTGGCAACTGTGGTAGCACGTCGAAGTTTCGAACTGAACGAGTCTAATTGAGGAAGGATGTATGCAATCATGGCGTCATCGACAAGATCCCAGTCGGCCGAGGCTGGAAACATCTCCCGGTATATTATAACAAATTTGATCGCGTCAATCACCACGCCTTGACCTATTTCGACGATGTCCAGAGCGGAGAGAGAATGAACAAATTTGAGGATAGCGTCTATAAATGAGGCGTTGCCAGCGGTGAGGGTGTTTGTGGCCCTTTCGAGAGCTAGTTCCGGTTCAATGATGTCTGACAGAGTTGGTAACACAAATAGAGTGTCATTGTCTGTTACTGAATCTAGATTAAGATCTGTGAGGACCGCTGATTCAATCACATCCCGGGTCGCTTGGATGTGTTCTGGGAGTTCGATTTGGTAGTTTGGTGCTGCCGAAGTTGGTGATTCTGGGGAATTGAACAGTGATGGTACCCTAACAAATGCGAATCGTCGCCGGAAGGCATATCCTAGCGAAAAAAGTTGCGCTCTGTCTTGTGTGTTCATCGTCGCGAGGATCCGAAACGCGAGTGGCACGGATTGAGTACCGTTGCCGCCTGCGTAGCTAAGTGGTGCATTATCTCGGTGACTGAGGTCAAGTAGAGTGAAGACGTCGCCGAAAGCTTGGTCGAGGTTAGCGCGATTCAATTCATCGATCACGAGCCAAGTTGGAAGTGATTTGTTGCGGAGTGAATCTTCGCATTTAGATGCGGCCGTGGTAAGGACGCCAGGTGCTGGGATGAATGAGTCACCGGCTGGTTGGTAACCGCCGACGACGTTGTGATGTGTCCATTCAGCATTAGCAGTGGCAAAATGAAGGTCGATACAGAGGGTATTGCCAAGTCTAGTAGCGGCTCGTGTTTTGCCGCTTCCCGGGGGACCGTAGAAGACTATGTTTTTACCCGCGAGAAGGTGAGC
>LFCJ01001089.1_pt1 | contig 18328 bp, 21 predicted proteins | sample 643141 | NCBI WGS metagenome assembly LFCJ01 (sample SAMN03766243, study PRJNA286221) | soda lake metagenome | biome: soda lake; feature: Kulunda steppe; material: water; isolation source: sample B1-Br-g2 brine of Lake Bitter-1 | place: Russia: Kulunda steppe | collected 2010-07
GGTCAGAGTGGAGGTCACCGAGAATTAAATAGGCGTGCCCCATCGCCTCGCCCTCGCAAGAGTGCGAGCGTGCCTCTCCATGGGCCAGTACCCACGGTCGTTTGAAGCGGACGTGGAGTACCCGACTGTGGAATAGAGTAATTCCACACGGGGAATCGACGGGTTACAGTCAGCCTACGACTCTACGGTCGGTCGGGCGGAAACCCCACTGTGGGTGGAAGCCCACGACTTCAGTCGTGGGTAGCTGACGATGGACACAGGCAGCTTATTCAGACCGCGTAGACCTTGGTGATGTGACAATTGGTGTAACAAGCGATGAACTCGCACAGCAAACACGCGACGAGCCGAGGCCTGTACCACCCTTAGAGGAACGAATTGAAAACGTAGAATCTGTGGCAAATGAGTATGCTAAAGAAACAGGGTCTGAAATCGTGGTGAATGAACTTACACACCCGTTTGAAGCTGCTGTGAATGCTGAAGACCATACACATATTGTTGTTTCTCCCGAAGAAAAAACACAGAAACGATGTGAACAAATCAACACTCAACGAAAAGAGAACGGGGTAAAGCCATTAGAAGTAATAACCGTCGAACCTCTCATCGCTGAGGACGGAAAGCGAATTTCTAGTACCCGTATTGTAAACGGCGAAATTGACAAACACGGCAACGTTCTCGACTAATTAGTGCTCTGGAACATCTTTTTTGAATTGCTTATACTCTTTATCGGCAAACACAGTTGTAATCATTCCAACTATAATCAATGGAAATCCAAGCAAGATTGATGGTACTATCGTTGATACCAAAATGGAGACACCTAGTTCAATGTTTATAAAATATGATATAGAAATCAATGATACCATCAACATAGCAGTCCAACTCCACAGAACAAGGTAACCGAAGTACGTAATAGTTGACTCATCCTCTTCTTTATCACTATAATCATCTTGGTCTTGTTCAAAATTATGAGCATTACATCCCATTCTTATACTCAACATATGCGTTCACGAATTTATATTTTGTTATCAAATTTCAAATAGAACCAAATAATTATATTGTAACGGTCAAAGTATTGTGTAATGACATGGTATGACGAACATATTGAATATGGAGATGATATTTTACGACCTCGAATTAAAGCTGTAAACTGGGAAGTTCACAAAGCAATGAGTCTGATTGATGACGGAATGCTCCCTCAAGAGGTTGTTCAACGGTACTATGACCTCCACGATTTCTTGGATGAAATCGAAGAGGGTGATGTAGAAATCGAAATCAATGTGGATAGCACTTCGGAGTTCACGCCACCTGTTCTTACTATCGAGCATGTTGAAGCTGCTATCGATTTCACGCGAGATAATCGAAACCTCATCGACTCTATTCAAAACGAGCAGGAACAGCTGACGGACATCATGCTCGGACCACCAGATGAAGTCCATGACGCTATACAGAATACGGAATTCGAATATTTCGAGGTCAATTCGACGCTTACCTACGAGAACGGAACTCCTATCGTAGACTTCGATTACAAGCAGTGAGGCAACTCAGACATCCAAAATCGTATCTTCAGCATCGTATCGTACTGGTTGACGAACCCACTCGACAGGAATCCAGTATGATGGCGTCCGAGGCTTCACGTATTCCTTTCCATCCTGCATTCCAATGAGACACTCCATAACTTGCAGGTATTGTCCCTGAAGCGAAGGCACAGCATCTTTGTTCCGCATTTTGTACGGGCGTTCGTCTAACACGTCCTGTACTTGCGTGACGGCATCCTGAATATCGATAGGCTCTCCGTCGTAGACTTCATAGACGCAGCAAATCTTATCACTCGATACAAACGGACTGCCCCATTTTCCTGTCCGCGCATATACGAACTCTCGTTCATTTATATCCCCACCAAGTCCTAATGAATAATCTTCTAACCCAAGTGACTCAAGAGTATGATTGAATCGATACCCACTGTACAGTTCCTCAGTAGTATTTCCCATATGATTACCTAGTAATGGGAAACCCTATAAAATTAGCATTTCAATTATTCTCAAATGAGTCCTCCATTACATTTCGGTACGCACATCCATAGATATAGTGTACCATAACAGCAAATATGAATGCAAGGAACCCTGTAAGAACCCACCCAATGAATGGTATAAACATAACCATGAATACAAATACCATGTAGGGGATTGAAAGTCCAAATGCAACTAATGTGGCGACGATATACTCTTTTGACTTAATAACCGTCAGCACATTTTCAAGCTGAAACGCCGATGTGAAACTCTCATTTGCAACCATCGACATGATACCCGCAGGGACGAAATACGCTGTAAGAAGGTACACCAGACCTCCGAGAACCAGTCCTGCACCAGGGTCAATACTCATGAGCACACCGAATATAAGTAATGGAACAAGGTAATACGCAATCGTCACACCCAGATACTTCAGACCATCTACAAGCGTTTCACCTACATCACAGTCGGGAAATGATGGTGGTTCATCCTCTCCGTTGATTGTATATTGGTACACACGCACGTAGTACCCAAACACATAGATAACAGGTAGGAGCAACCAACTGAACATGATAAGGAGACCTCCAAGAAGAATATTTGCTGTCGAATCTTCACCCTCGAACGGATATGATAACGCATCACTAATCATTGACATACTGTTAACAATTATATGTATGCATTAATAAAGTTTCTCTAAGTTGGTATTGAATCTTGGAATTGTAGTATTCATCAACACACATCCCACTTTTGATGAACCTGTCGCACAAAACCTGTAGTATACAGATTCTCATAGCTCCAACTCTGTTTTCACGTATTGCTCAATTATAGGGTTTATGGCGAGTCTACGAGCTGTTTGATACAGGATAATCAAATCGAAAGTGTTTTTAATAGAAGTGTATAATACAGAAGTATTGATTGAGATGAAACGCTCAAAACAATTAGAAAGGTTTCTGGCGAACGAGTGTTCGTTCGACACCCTGACGAATCCCAAGCAGATGGATGAAGTCGATATGAGCCGAACTCCTGTTCCTATCGTAGAGTTATTCTACAGGGCGGGTGAAGGTGATTATCCTGAGGACCAGGATGCCTATTTTGAACCTCCGCGACAGGACCCGTATGCACTCGCCGTCTACAAGTTCTGTCGGAAAAAGAGTGATAATTCTCACTCGTTCCGACCAGAAACAAGAGAAGCCTGGATGCAACGGTGCAAGAAAGCGTGGGCGAGCATGGTTCGAGACGTTCATTTCGCCTTCATGGTTTTCGAGGCACAAGAGAGAACAGAACCCTTCGACAAAGTCTGGTTCTCTGTGGAGAAAGACATCGAAGATGGTGCAGGCCTCATTATAGAACACAACGGTGAAACCTATCACGTCAACCTGTTCGTGGATTCGGCGAAAAGCCGTCGTTTCCTGAACAAGAAAAAGAACCATCGTCAACCTGTGAAGCAGGCAATCGACCTCGAAGTCCCAATGACCTTCAATGGTCCGAAGAAGTCGATTCGAAACGATGGTGACGACATCTGGCTCTACTCAGAAAAACACGTTCATGCCGTTGAGCGCGTGGTTAACGGGTCCTCAACTACTGTGGAGGAGTATGGGGAAATTCTCTGTAAAGCCCGAGGTGGAAGTAAAGGGTCCTCTGCCCGTTCGCCTGCTGACGACTGAACAAGTTATAGTTTTTCTGTAAAAGCAGAACGGTAATAATCATGTAAATACAATAGTATTTTATGGATAGTGATTATTACAGTCGGAGAACATTTCTTGGTACGTCAGTGGGTATTGTGGGCAGTGTGTTAGCAGGATGTCTCGAAACTGATGACGAGGATATAGCGGATGAATTTAAATTCGATGAGATGGAATCGTTAGAATTCACCGAATTAACAGACGAATCATGGGATACTACAGAGTCGCACGAGGAAAAATCAGCTGGAGATGGTCATATTGAGCTTGATGCAACGTGGGAGGAAGATATGCTTCGCGTATATGTTAATGGTGTCGCACCTGAATCAAACTATCACCTCATTGTAGAAAATGCACAGTTCAGTGTTGCAGAGCCTGATGGCGAACTTGTTGGAAGCATTGTCCTTGATGCCGTTATCGAACCCACTGGTGGAGATATAGGACTAACAGCGCTCACTGATGTAAGTACCATCGCAGAATTCTCTGACATACCACAAGACGAGGTTTCAATAATAGAGGCTACGCTTCTCGATGGATGGCACGACGAATATACAATTAGCACAGAAGTGTGAAGACTGCTGTACCTTGTCGTTTATTCGTATTCAAGTAATCTGAGATACAATCTTTAACAGTACAGTTTAATCCTGTACACGAGATTCAGCTTCTTGACCCGTCATTGGAACACGTTCGAGTTTGCTCCATTCAACGTCCACGTCAGCTGCATCCGCGATTGCCGCGTTACACTCACCTTCTGCTTGTAGCTCAACGCGTGCCAACATCGAAGGTTGTGGTCCATCACCGACGTAAAGAACCCCAGTCTCGTCTTGTCGCCACTGTAGTTCTTCCAAACGGGAATCAAACGCTGCAAGAACTGTGTCAATTGCTTCCGCGTCAGTGAGTTCACTCCGCGTTTGCTCTACGGTTTCTGCTGCAGGAGTCAATTCCATAGGCAGTTTTGACCTAGTCACCCATGAACATAAAACTTACTGTCTAACCGTATAATACGAGTTTTCACTGGAATCGGTCTGTTTCAAGACCGTCTAAGAAGCGGAATTCATACACACCTTTTGGGAATGTATACATCCGAGACTTGTGCTCATCATGACCACATACAACTAATGCATTCTGTGGTACAATCAGTTTTTCAAGTGCCCTCCTGTCAAGCACGTCGACAGCGTCCATCCACGGATGAATCCGTGCAGGATTTGCAAGCACGCTATGATTACCCAGGATAACGTTCTCTTGTCCACTAGGTGAAAACACATCTTTGACAGTCTGTTCAGCTATTTTGTGGACTGTTGACCTCGTTAGAGGCTCTTCAAAATTCACAGCCATATCGTACAATCGCATGGCTGCAGACTCATCATCAACTCTGCTTCGAGCTGTGTGAATCGATGGAAAACCACCATACAATCTCTGTTCTGTATATTCTTCTTGGTACTGTTGTAGCTCATAACTTGTAGGTTCTGTGAATAACCAATCACAAAACTCTTCCAGGTACAGGTCTTGTACAACCTCACGGCGGAGATTTGCCGATAATCGCTGAATCCCCCGTCGCTCTTGTTCTTTACGAACAGCTGCTTCAGAGATACATAGGCGTTGCTGAATCGATTTCACTACATCAGTTGGCGGATTTCCAATAATAACTAACTGACCACTATCCCTATGATGAATCGCATAATGCCAGCCTTCAGAATCAACCTCTTTGCGTTCTTTTACATCTACATCAATCCCATGAATATCACGATGGAGTCCTCCGTACAATCGGTGTAGATACTGTTTCATCTCCGAAACTAGTACATTATAATACTCTCGCTCTGCAGTCTCGAAGTGATATGGGACTACGGCAAGGTTGCCCTGTAGGCGTGTTATTCGGTCTTGAGGAATTAGGTTTGTCTTCAAATCCGTATAATCCACATCGAATCCCATACGTTCTCGAATCTTTTGGAGTGTCCATTCAAAATCACGGGTATCAAGGGCGTCGTCTCTCTCAATGCGATGTACGAAAAATGTATCAGGAGTGTCATCGTATCCAACTACTAACCCCATTGGATATTCTTTCTTACCGTCGCTACTGTGATACTGTCTTTCAGCTCGTGCAAAGAACAGTGTGTCATCCTGAAATGGAATAGAAATATTCTCGTTCTCTACAGGAGCACCTGTTGAGTCATAGCTGAATAATAATTTCCAAAACTCTACAGCATCTTCACCATCTGGAGCTACCTCGTTTTGTAAGAACTCGAAATCATATGCTTTTATTGAATCAATTACATCACTAAGAGTTAGGTCCTGCCGTTGTTCTTGAACATGTGTATCAAGTTGTTCTAATGCGGATTCAACTTCATCCTGAAATTCTTTATCAATTTCATGTACCCAAGTGTCAACCCATCCAAACATTTGAATCAGTCCTTCTCGTTCACCAAGGAGAACTCCTGTATTTGCCCACCCATCATCACGAGTATAAAGATATACTCGGTCGGGCTCGTTAGTCTCGTTCGTGTAGCGAAGACGATACACATAATCTAATCCTTCCTCACTATCATTCCTCCCTGCAATCCACCGACCAGCATCCTCATCTAATCGGTAATTCACATAGAATACACCTTCTTCATCTACTTCTTGATTATTGACTGCTGTAAGAAAAGCGCGTTCCAGAATCGACGTTGCATACTCACGGGGGGAACGGACAATCTGACTCATTACTTTACGTAATGAGCTACGACTTTGTAAAGTTGATGATTGCGTTCAGATTTCAAAGTTCTGTTACAGGGATTGTACTGCTAAGATAAGCCCCACTAACAAATGCAATCGCAATCAATAATCCACCTATTAGTAGAAAACCAACGTTTGCAAGTGTGTTTTTTGCGTAAACTAAGCTGAGAGAATACTGTTTATCCCAGAAAATCGGGAGGTTTGGAATAAATCGAGGTTTTGCAAATGGGCGAACACCTGCAGGCGTAATAATATCTCCAATAATATGACCAACAATCACATACACACCTAAGAAGAATGCACCTACTGGAAGGCCGCTTTGATTCCATGTTGATTGTTCAAGTATGCCTGCATTCATTCCTGCTGATGAAATGATGAGACCAAAAGCTCCAAAAACAGTCCCAACAATGAGCGCAAAAACATAGGTGTGGGTAAAACCACGGTGCTTGAGGAACCAATGACTCAAATCCATATCAGGGAGAGATGCGAAGTAAATCATGATAACCAATCCTAAAATCCCCGTAATAATGAAGTCAAGTGCAACGAGGACAAACAAAATCGGTGCGTAGAGAATCATGTTGATTCCCATATGACCTGTTCTGTACATAATTGAAGCCTATTTAGAATACATTAAAAGCTTGACCTATGTATACTTTTTGATTTGATTATCAGTTCCACAAAGCCCTTTTACAGATGAATGTCTAATACTTGATATGATGGTTCCGTCAACTCCTACTAATTACTATAAATTAATGGTAAATATATTCTCTATTCAGACGCTATCTCCAATACTTTAGGCTGTAAAATTCTACCACCACAGTAAATAGTTTAAACTTTACCATTAATAAATAGTAATCTATCTATACATTTTACTATGGATATGTAGAAAAATATATACGTTTACTATGTATAGTAGGTAACATAATGGCTGGAAACGAGCCAAATCAACGTGATGCATTTGACAGTGGCTTGTTCGAAGACCGAACAGGTCATACTATTCAGGACTATCCTGGTGAAATTGAGAATGAATATCTTCTCGGCGTCGACGATTGGGGTGGTTGGTACTTCGACCCTGTTAATGAACATGTTCGAAATTACCAGTTAGAAGGTGGTGGAGACCGCCCTCTTGAATTAACAGTTGGATTCTCTATGGAAGGAGAGGAGGCAGCTGAAGAATATGAGGATATTGCGGAACTGTCCCGTGAACTTGTTGACAGAACCGTATTTGGTCACTCAATGGTCCTCGCAGATGAACTTGCCGAACACACTCACCTCTCAAAACCGCAGGCGAAAGTCTACGCGTTACGAGATGTGTATGGAGTCGGTCGTACACAAACAGCTCGTGTCTTGGATAAATCACCAAACACAATTGATAATCAGAGAACCAGTGCAAAGCGCAAAGCTGAGCAAGCAAAAATGTTTGTCAAAATTGTAAAAGAGTTCTCACCACGACGCTCTTGACTACCCATACACGATTGAAGCCGTGGATTCTCCTGTATCTCCCGTAATAGGACCAATTCACAAGTTGAACTCTACACTAACGCAGTCTGATTCATCAGAAATCAATTCTTTCTTCTCATCTTTCGTTAATTGCTTCACTTGGTACTCACGGCTCATTGCTTCACTCTGCGTATCATAGTATTCGACGCGACGAACAATTACTGGCGTTCGTCCTCTGGTATATTTGGCACCAGACCCAGCATTGTGCTCAGCTACTCGTCGAGTAACATCAGTAGTGTACCCCGTATAAAACGTCCCATCCGCGCATTCAAGGATGTATGTACAATGCGTCATTCTTCGTCATCGTTTAGAATACCTTCTTCACGTAGTGCTTCTACTTCCTGGCTCTTATACCGATGCACGACATCGCCTTTCTCATCCTGCCATTCCCATGGCTCTACAATAACAACATCCTCCTCACGTATCCACACGCGCTTTTGCATACGACCTGGAATTCGACACGTCCGCGATTCACCATCCATACACTGAACTTCAACTCTATTAGCTCCGAGCATATCTGTAACAATACCGTACACTTCATCATCATCTGCTTCTACATCAACATCTGCCTTTTCGCTGTGTTCTGTCATTGTTACTAACAATTAAACCGCATACTATTAAATGAACGGGTAGCAATTCGCAAGAGAGCTCATACATCCACTACGCCCGTGAACAGAAGCATCTGTATTTATATTCTCCGATGAGACCGATATAACATCTCCATCATAACTTGACTTCGCGTAACCTTGTCACAATTCCCATCATCCATTACTGTCCACGTAGTACACCAACTTCGGCCACAATTACTACACGTTGAGTCAACCGCAACTCTATACCCCGAATCAAGTAACGCTGTCTCATCCGTCAATTGTTGTTGTATGTGTTCTGCACCAGAAATATCGCAGAAAATGCAGTGAGAAATTGCAGTAATTGATGGTCGAGGAGGTTTAATTGAGGTCATATGTTATAATTCGAATCACGAAGCAAAAATCCACTGCAAATCTGCGTAGGGCTTCAAAGAGAAGCACGAATTCGGAAGTCTGCACTCTCCTTAATTCGTTCAAGGTATCCGAGCTGAATCAATTTCTGTACGACGGTAAGAACGGTCATACACTTCAGACCCAGCTCTTCTTTTACTTCATCAACTGTTACTGTATCATGCTGTTTGACATATAAGTACACTAACTTTGATGTTTTTCCTTCTAATTCATGTAGTACGTTCATCAACGAATTATACTTCGTTAATCCACTTAAAGATTTACCTCAATCGGTTCATCGTATAGTGGTCCTTCGACGCAGACTGTTGGTGGGTCGTTCTCAGGCGTATTATTTGGTGACACAGCTGCTGTAGAGTAGAACGACTCAAAATCAGTGTAGACGTTGAACTCTTCCGTTTTCTTCGCCGTATAAAACGCTAGCGCGTCATCATTTGTCGAAATCGTCGTTGTCTCTCGGCGACTCACACTCACGTATGGACTGGAGTCAACGGAAAGAAAAACCATGTACTCTGGCGTTCCAAAGTACTCAACGCGACCTACACATCGTGCACTCGATGCAGGAACAATTGTTTCAAACACTTCCAACTCCGCTTTCCTTGATGAAAGTTGACATCCGAAGTCTATATTTTCCCGTTCCTCGGTAAGCTCTTCATATGAGTACTCTGTTTCGTCAACTAAGTCAACGACTTCTAGATTAGATAATGACCGTCCTGCAATGAGCATACATTGTGCCGCCGTGAACTCCATGTCTTCGTGCTGGAAGAGATACGAGGCATATTCTTTCCACGTGAGCGCCTGGTCATCTCGTTCAATCTGGTCGGAAACTGTTGGAATGGTAATCTCTGTTAGGTCAGAGTACGACATACACTATCATTCTGAATCAAAAGAAATGAACCTTCCGATATGCACTCGCCCTTGTGCTCACAGTACGTATTTAATAGAGCACCACTGTACTGTATAGTGTGCAATCTGCTGTAACCTCTTATATTCTCATTGGAATCCAGTTACTTATCGGAGGTACACTTATTCTCTGGTTGTCAGTTCACAGTACAATTCTTCTGGCACTATCACTGGTCATTTGTACTGCAGTTAGTGTCCCTTACATTCTCTTGTATTTAACAGAACATAGAGAAACATCTGAACCAGACTCAACATCAGATTATACCCTATCTGAGCTCCAACTATTCACAGACGAACTCTCCGAATCTCATGGGTTAGGTAATATAACCGTCCACAAGACGGATGAGCAGGCGGGCCAAGTACAACGCAGTCTCACACAAAATCATACGATGTACGTACCAATAGAAACAAATCCTGAAGAAGCAACGCAAGAATCAAAAGCCGTTATCGCTCATGAGTGTGCACACTTACACTATAATGATGGTATTCGCTACAGTATCTCTCGTGCAGGACTGATTGGCACTGCTGGCCTCTGCATTAATATCAGTTTTCAAATTGGTCTTGTAGCTACTGTATTAACTATTGGATTGATAGTTTTCTGTTTTCCTGCGATATTACACTATCTGAAACATCGTGCAGAATACCGAGCAGATGATTTTGCAATTGAACACACTTCCGAGCAAGCCGTCTCACATCGACTTAGACGAAATGCTCTCAATGTGTATCAACCTGCCTGCACTACACACTTCCCCTATTTACTGCCACACCCGCAAATTGGAACTCGTATCTCACGAGTTCATCAGACAAGTATCGATACTCAATCATCAAGTTCGTAGGTCAACTTTCCCATAATTAACCGTGTATGTTTGACTACCATCTAGCTCAATATGGACTTCATTATTATTCTCTATCCATACATCTTCAACGTATCCCTCCTCTATCTCAGCCTCTAATGCACCCTCATCATCCTCCCATTTCTCTGGTATTTTAGAATCTATCACCAATTCAAAATTCTCTCCATCATTATCTACTGTACTTGAATCCAATGACTCTATCGGAGATACAGATATATGTGGGTTAACGGTTTGAAGACCATCAGAATGCGCGTGGAGCGTTACCACATTAATTGTTGTTCCTGAGATAAGTTGCTGCTCACCAACTATGACGTTGCTATCTCCATCTTCCTCTTTTTCAACAATGAGATTGTTATCATAGATTATTTCTACGTCTTTATCCAATTCAACAAACGCTGGTTTATATGTTAGTAACCTTGTCTCATCATTCTCCATCTCGTCTATCATATCTTCATTCGACGTATTCAACGAGGTACCAGATGGATTAAACTGAGGGGCATCAGCTTCATCGAACAGAAACTGCCCTGTTTGGTCACTTGGTCCTGCTGGTTGTGGTGTATAGGAAATAGTTGTCATAAATTTAGAGGACTGAGCGAAGTTGTCTGTTGCGGCACGGTCTATCGTAGCTCGCAATTCTAACATACTATCAACAGCCTCTGATTGTGCATCTAATTCCGTTTCCTGATTCACATCTGGAAGTACCGATATTTGCAAATAGATAATAACAGATACAGCGAGAGCGAATAGAAGCAACGCTCCAATAACAACGGTTTGACCACATTCCCCTTGGCGTTGCCTAAGCATTGTATAATAATTGATAGGTAATATACAAAAATCTACCTTCGATTCAAGTTCGTCCCTGAAATCACTTGGATATGGATTAGTATTATAAAGTTTAAAGTATAACTATTCTGTAATAATGTCTGAGGACAAAGAGAGCGGTACTGAAGATGAGTCGGATTCTTCTATATCTTTTACCGACATTGAAGATGCAGAGGAAAAATCGAGCGATGAGCTACTCGAAGAACCTCCTGTAGACGTAGATGATACTCCTTCAGATGACCTTGCTCTCGATAACACTACCGATGTTACTGAACTTGATGACCCTGAAGAGCCTCAGGTACCTACGTTAGCTGAGGGTGCTGAGGAACTCTCAGAGTTTACAGAAACACCCGAAGATGACTCGTTCGAAGAGGATTTGAATCACGACCGTGACCAAATTGGAATCAGTGATACGCGTGCAGCAGAATTAATGCGAGAGGACTACCGAGACTTCCACAAAGGAGTGCTTGAGAACTCCGAGGTTGTCGAAGAGTACGACCTCGACGACCATTCAAAAGTTCAAATCTTGTTCAATCCATATATCAACGAGCACCTCTATCGTGTTCTTGAACCTGAACTTACTGAGTTAGAGGAGAAACTTCGGATGAGAGTTTCACGAGATATACAGGAAGACTTCGAGACACTTCCTGTTGAAGAGATGGGACCTGAACGGATGAAAGAAGAAGTCGTGAAATTAGCGAAACACCATCTTGAAAGACAGCGTACCTTCCTGGGCACATACGGAAACCAAACAATTGAAAAAATCAACGAGACTTCAGATAAAATTGCAGAACGATTGCAGGATTCAGAGCGGTTCTCAAATGAAGAATGGAGCCAAAAGCTCGATGAGTTCGAACTCGACCGTTTCGATGAAATAACGGAAGACAACATCTCAAACGTCCTCTACTACATCACCCGCGATTATGCAGAGTATGAGAAGTTATCTCCGATTATGAAAGATAAATACATCGAGGACGTATCCTGTAATGGACCTGAAATCCCTATTTTTCTCTACCACAGTGAGTACCACGACATAATTTCGAATGTCATGTATGGAGAAGACGAACTGGATGATTTCGTCGCGGCGTTGGCCCAAAAATGTGAAAAGCACATCAGTATCGCAGAACCCGATATGCAAGGTCGTCTGCCTGATGGGTCACGGGCACAGCTAACATACTCTGATGAAATTAGCTCTGTCGGAAGTAATTTCACACTTCGTAAATTCAAGGACGAACCATTTACGCCTGTTGAACTGATAGAATTCGACACGTTTTCATTGGAGCAGATGGCTTATCTATGGTTAGCAATTGAGAACGACAAGTCACTGATTTTCGCAGGCGGTACAGCGTCGGGGAAAACTACCTCGATGAACGCTATTTCGTTATTCATACCTCCAAGAACGAAGGTTATAACAATTGAAGACACGCGTGAAATCACCTTGCGACACTCAAACTGGCTTCGCAGTACAACACGTGATTCGTTTGGGTCTGGCGACTCTGGAGAAGTGGATATGTACCAACTACTACGAAACGCGCTCAGGCAACGACCTGAATATATTATTGTTGGTGAAATTCGTGGTGCAGAAGCGCAGACACTGTTCCAGGCAATGTCAACAGGACACACGACGTACTCGACTATGCACGCAGATGATGCAACCTCAGCCATTCGCCGTCTGGAGAATGACCCAATAAACCTCCCGCGACAAATGTTAAACTCCCTTGATATTCTTAGCGTTCAGATTCGAACAATGTCGGATGGTGAAGTTGTCCGACGGTGTAAAGAGATGGTGGAAATTGTTGGTATTAAATCTGAAACAGAAGAGATTCAATCGCAGGTTGTTTTCGAGTACAATCCTGCGACAGATAAAGTTGAATACAAGGGCGACTCGGAAGTCATGCGAAATATTCAACGATTGAAGAACTGGAGTGATGACGAATTAGAAGAAGAATTGGAAAGGCGAATAGGAGTTCTCCGTTACCTCCGTGACGAAGTTGAGACACGTGACTACAACGTGATTGCAGGTGTGCTTCGTACATATATGCAGGATAAAGAAATCATCCTGACACAAGTTGAAAACGGAACCTTACTTGAAGGACAATGAATCTCATAAACCGCTTCAGAACGTGGCTCGCGAACAAGAGAGAGTGGCGAGACTGGGTCGCATATCGATTAACGCATCCTCTCACTGACTGGGCGACGGAGAACACGGCGTATGACTCTTATCTCCGAAGTGCGACAATGGATGTCACGTCACGGATTTACATATCTAGAGTTCTTCTCCACGCATTCATCCTCTGGATATTCCTGACTCTCGCTAGCAATCTTGCACTCATTCCATGGGAATGGATACAGGCTATTGCAGGAGTTGCAGAGTCCGTCCTCGCAACAACAAATATTGCCCTAATTATTACAGGATTCTTCCAAGGTATTTGGGAATCATTAGTCGAAATCGTTTCATCAAGTCCCGATATTGATGTGGAATCTGTTGGCGATAGCATCGAAGATACTGCACGAGGAATTGGAGAAGAAATCGTAGTACTCGGTGCAATTCTGTACGCTATCCTCATGGCATTTGAAACCGTCGTTGAACCCATTATTCTTACAGTTCAAGAGGTAGTTGGAGAGGTAGACCTCGATACTGGGTCAGGAGCTGATGAAGACGCATTGAACGACCTCCTCGGACAAGCAACGGACTATATCCCACCAGCCGAAACAATTCGTAACATTATCTCATTTCTTCTTGCCCCATTAGCTGCACTGATGTTTGCAGGAGTGAAGCTTTACTGGCCAATATACGTCGCGGGCGAACGAGGACGGAAAATTGGAAACGGGCTTGCCCGAGCATACACGTTCATGTACGCATTGTCCGAAGGCGGTTTGGACATCTATGAAGTTATGAAAGAAATTGCTGACGCCGAAGACGCGTATGGGGACATTTCTGTTACATTCCAGAAAATCGTACGAAATGCAAATCGTGGAGAGGAAAGTCTTGCAGGTGCTATCGTACAGGTAGCCGATGAAACACCAAACGAAGAGCTTGAAGACTTTCTCAATGGGTTGGTAAACTCTATCGATACAGGAAGTGACATCACTCGGTACTTAGAAACCAGAGCAGAGCTTGCGTTCCAAGAAGCCAAGGAGGAACAGGAAAACCGTCTCGACCTCTATGAAATAATCTCCGAAACATACGTTATCCTATTCGTCGCTGCTCCGATTTTCTTCCTTATTCTACAGCTTGTTCAGGCAATGACAGGGTCCGTCGACCGCGGGGCAACACAGTTCGTTCCATACGCCCTCATCCCTGTTGGCGGATTCATGATTTCTGCGATTGTATATCTCACTAGTGACCAGACCTCCCAACAATTCCGTGAACTGACGATGCCTACCGAATCAAAGTGGTATGACATCGAAGAATATACAGATACTAAACCTGAATTCGAAACATTCTCGTATAAAATATCTGAACAACTCAAAGGCATCCGAAAACAGATAATTCGACCATTCCGCCAACTGAGATACCATCCAAAGTACACTATTCTCATCACACTCCCAATATCAATCCTAATTATTGTCCTTGCTATTCAAGCGGGACTGATACCAACTAGTGGCATTGACACACACGAAGTTGATGAAATCGATGGTGTTGATGAAGAGATGACGCTTGGTGAGCGGCTAGACGAGCGTTTCCTCGAAGTGACAATTATTCTCTACTACGTTCCATTTATGCTGATAACAGTTCCGTGGATGCTTCTATACGAAGCAAAGCGCAGACGCCGAGCTAAAACATTTAGACAGCTACCGCAATTATTCTCAGCGATTGCTGAGTCGAACAAACGCGGACTAACTCTGCAGGAATCACTCGAAACAACAGCAATGTCGAACGACAGTGAACTTTACAACAACCTACAACGAGCCATCCGAAAAAGTAAATTTACAGATAGTATCGAATCAGCCCTCATCGCATTCGCAAACGATATGCGTGTCCCACGTCTCTCACAATCTATTCGACTCCTCGTTAAAGCGAATACAGTATCCAGTAACGTCACTGTAGTTGTCGAAGCTATCGCAGAAGACCTGAAAGCAGGATACGCTCTCAAACGAGACCGTTCACAGCGAGCACGAATCTATGTCGTTATTATGTTCGTTTCGTTCCTTATCAGCTCAGGAGTACTCATCGCACTTGATGCAACGTTCTTCGAATTCATCACAGATGAAGCTGCAGGAGATGAAGATGTAGAAGATGACCTTGACGACGCGGGTGCAGGATATGGTGGAGACTTACCAATTGAGTTCTTCCAACGTGTCTTCCTGCACACACTCATGAGTCTTGCACTTGTATCTGGATTGGTTGCTGGAATAATGGAGAACAGCGACCCGCAGAACGGCCTGAAGTACGCAATTGCCATGACAACGCTTGCATTGATTGGGTTCGTCACTGTCCCGATTATCATTTAGAGAGCTGCTGCTCGGACGTTTATTCTTCATGAACCAAAGGGACGCGCCCTCTTACAACGAGGGGCACCTCGGTTCGCACATATAATCTCTTTTTAGTTGTACGCGGTAGCAGGTCGCCGCAACCTGGGGCTTGACACACGCTCGGTTATTAGTGAGCGGAGTCGCGCCGCGCTTTTACCAGCCGACGATAGCAGGGAACGTACCGCACGCACCCATTCGACATGATGCCGTCGAGTTGAATCATCAATCATTTCTAATTTAATCATTGTCTTTCAACTCAATTTCATACTTCAGTTAACCAATGTCTATTATCACTTATCTCGACATGGCATCACGACGTTGTTTTACGTCGGCAGCTGGATATTCACCGCCTCACGGAATTGCACCGAGAGTACCCGAGCGACGGACGGGTTAATGTCGGGCGTCGGCGAACGCCTCCAACACGCTGTAGTATACATCCCCTATACTAAAACCTATCGAAACGCGCGACAGTTTTCACGCAATTCGCCGAGTGAATTATGTAAAAGCAAGTCCAACATATGACAAGTAAATGAGTACCGAGTCTGCTGACCCCATCAAAACATTTCTCAACGAAAACCGACAGTCACAAGTGGAATTGCTCCTTGAAGCAGCAAATGAAAACACTCACTTCACCTGGAACGATACTGATGAGTCACTCACACCCAAAACTTGGGGGAACGCTATCGAATCAGGAGTACTTGAACCAATCAATAAACGCCAGTATGAACTCATCGAACAAGAACAATTGAACGCCTATCTAAACGGAGATGAAGAACTAGAAGAATTTGAAGAGGACGAAGACGAAGAAGAAATCGACCTCCCAGAACTCAATCTCGAAGAAACAAAATGGTCAAAATCAGATAAGGTAATGGCGATAATTGGATTCTTCGGTATTCTAAGCTTCTCGATAGAAACACTTCGAAACCCTGTCTATACTGTCATGGACGTTCCATTTGGTATATTCCTCGACTTCCTCCCATTCTACGCAGTTATATTCATACTAGCTACACTAACCTCACTGTGGTCAACTGTTGTTCGAGAGTACATCCATGATATGTCCGTATCTGACTTCCGAAAGCATATTCGCGCACTGAGAGATGATGACAGTCTCTTTGGACTACCAGATGACGCCACTCGTGAAGACGAAGAACGAATGATGGAAGTCCAGAATGCAATGATGAAAGCTCAAATCCGTCCGTTTGGGTGGATAATGGCTATATCTATTCCAACAATTCTCTGGATATTTACGACAGCAAACGTTGTTGGCGTAGGAGAGACACTAATCCTCCCAATAGCAGGAGAAATGGCTTGGTCAAGCGGGGTGGTAGGACCGCTTCAGGCATGGATTTTCTGGTATATTGTTTGCTCAATCGCCATGAGTCAAGTTCTCAAAAAATTCCTCAAGCTGATTGATTGATGTCCTCCCCAGTACCGTACAGTTGCGTGCCAGCGCAGATGAACAAACTTCAGGAATACCAATACGCTTTCACATTCAGTGCTTCAGGCTTTATGAGTTATTTCGATAGCCATACGAGCAAAGAATTGAGTCAGTTCGCTATCTTTATCCATACGATTTACGGCAAGTAGAAGATACAATAAAGGTAGTCCACGGAAAACCTCGTTTGACCCATACGCATACTCTCCAACAGTCTTAGCTAACACGTTATGCTCTGCAGCATCCTCCATTGAACCATTGATAAACTCAATAAGTGGCTGTGTATCATCTGCATCATAACATTCCACAGCAAGCGCCCGATACATATCATTGATAACAAAATCTCTTCTCGATGACTCCCAATCAATAATAAATATCCCATTATCCTGAGAAACTAGAATATTCTTTGCATGCAAGTCACCATGAATCTGCGCCTTATACAGTGTTTCAGGAACGCCAAATGACAGAACAGTTTCAATACAATTCTCCAACACCACAGGAGTAAATACAGTCGACTCCTTACGAAGCTTTTTAAAGATAGAATCCACAGATTCCTCAGAAACATCTGTTTGATAGAGCGTTTGTATAGTCGATAACGTTGCAAGGAACGTTTTCCACTGTGTTCTAACGCTCCGTAATTCAATACCATCAATATATTCTTCAACGAAAAATGGATATGATTCATCCACTTCATACAACTCAGGAGCAGGCACAGAATCAGGCACAGCCTGTCGAACTTCAAGTTCAGAAGCAACATTCTCACTCTGCTTACTAATCGGAGCTGTGACTACGTACGATTCACGCAATGAAAGAAGCTTCATCCGCTTTCCAAACACGCCAACATCGAATGGATATGACTGCGAAACAGGTACAGATACCCGTTGAACTCCAGGAACTGTTCGCAGCACCTGTGGTATATACGAACCCATTCGTAGCGCTGTTTTCCCAA
>LFCJ01001090.1_pt1 | contig 18326 bp, 17 predicted proteins | sample 643141 | NCBI WGS metagenome assembly LFCJ01 (sample SAMN03766243, study PRJNA286221) | soda lake metagenome | biome: soda lake; feature: Kulunda steppe; material: water; isolation source: sample B1-Br-g2 brine of Lake Bitter-1 | place: Russia: Kulunda steppe | collected 2010-07
CCAGCCTGCAGCTCCAAACAAGATGGAAAAAGGCCGAAGATTGAGCAGCTAGGTTGATAAGGGTGGAATTGAGGGGGGAGGAACCGGTGGGGAGAGGACGGGGCAGCCTGTGACTCATCCCGGCCTCTGGAAGGCCCGATCCTGTTAAAATAATTAATTTTTAATTATATCAAAGTACCATGAAAGTTTTCAGGTCGAAAGGATACGCCTGTAAAAAGCAGTTTTCTAACGATAATCTCCCATCTAGGCCCTACCCATCTACAACAAGTCTCGGCGAGTCTCGGCGAGTCTCTTTGGCAGACTGGACCACCCTATTTACCCATCCTTACTTATACCTGCACCTCAAAGCTGTGCCAGTGAGCAAACTGGTCAGTTTGGCAGCTGCAGCTGCACACTGAGCACCACTGCTGTTCTCCAAGCCATCTAACGCTTCAGAGCGTGCACAGGAGCACATCCGCTGAAGCATTCAGGACTTAACAGGGGATGACCTGGAGCCTGCAGCTGCTTGAAAAGAAAATCTAAATTGATTAGGATCGAGCTGTGGGACGAGCAGCTGCAAGGGTGAAGGGGCTGGGGGGAAGAGGACGGAACAGCATGTGACTCATCCTGGCGTCCAGAGGCCCTGTTCAATAAAATTCTCTGAATCAATATTGAAAATTCTCAGATTGAGAGGAGGCGCTTTTAAAAGCAGTTTTTTAACAAAAATCTCCCATCTAGGCCCTTCCCATCTAAACGAGTCTCACCGAGTCTCGGCGAGTCTCTTTTGCGGATTGGACCACCCTATTTACCCATCCTTACACATGACAAAAGAAATGACTGTTAGATAACATAGTGCAATCAGAGGACAGTCTGGCTGTACCGAGACCTGACACTGCAAGGTAGATGCCATGATAAAGTTGATTATGCGTTGGGGACTTATCACCTGACAGCATAAAATTTGTCATGATCAATGAAGAAGCCTCGTTGAAGCGTGCAAATGCAGGGTGGTTGACTAATGCAACCTCTGCAACACACTCTTATTGCAACCCAGGGTGTCCATTTGAGATCAAGCCTTTATCTCCAGTAGAATAATCGAAATTGAATACAGCTAATACTTAAAATATTTACCAGAGTATAAACCATATAAAACTCCAGAGGGGGGTTATCTGAGGCCCAAAATGGGTATGGTTTTGGCATGCTCCCAGGGAATGGTATCCGTGACGGGCACCTTTACACTAGGGGTAAAATGGTAGCCTTGCTTGCAAGCCTCAGGTGCTTCCACTGCACCTGAGTTCAAAAGGTGCCTGTCACAGAGCCCGTGCCTAATGGGCCGTGGCGTGAACACTATATTTCACAGCCAAATGTCCACACCAGATCACCCACTGCACCAAATTACATGATCATTGGTGTTCTGGTGTTTTTGTAATAAACAAACGTCATTATAAATGAATTTGATTAAAAAATCCAGCGGTTGGTGAGATGTGCATATTGGGCCATTTACCTTACTAAGCACATTGGTGCCAAAATGGGTTAAAAACCGAAACCCCCAAACCTGGGTATCACCATCTAATATCAATTAGCAACATAATAGAAGTATACTGTAGAATTCTGGGGGCGCAAATGCACTATCTATGCCAAAATAGGCCAAAAACAGAGGCCGAGCACCCACCCAGGCCACCAGGGTCATCTTCTTCGTCCCAAATTTTGCCAGCAGCCTAGTTATATGGTATTATTACAGTTTGCATCAAAAAAGGAGCATGCCCGGACTAGTGCAAAGTGTGTGCGCTTGCCCTGATGTGGGCAACCAAGTACAGACACATGTGCTATTACGCTCAACACCAACACAAAGATTGACCTCAGGCTAAACGTTCAGAATTCTCAAATCTTGCAGTAGCCATTTCAGCAGAGAGTTGCCTCAGCCTGTATCTGAGTAAAAAATGCAGGCATGCACATCTATCAGGAGATACCTAAAATGTTTTGCTTGCAAACCCCCTCACATGCCCCACCTTCCTCATCACTGCCTTTTGACTGTTGGGCAGGGTAGAAGAAAGCAACTACTGATGCTTGGCAGAAGCTGGGAATGACGTCCTTAGGAGATGAGGTTGGGAGTCTCATGTCCTGCTCTAGTCAAACACTCAATAACTTCCTGTTCTAGACTTCAACATAAGAGATTAAGGTCATGATGCAGCAGTCACAGCTGCTAGCATGCTCCAATGAATCTTGGTTGAATCATGTCGCATATAATCTAAACCCTAAAAACCCTCCCATATTAAATTGACCAATGAGGTGCCACGATGCAGTAATTCAAACGCAGATCTTGCTCTGACCTTGTGGACGCCATGTACGTCAGTAAGGTAGTCTAATCGGGAAAAGAGGGTGTTCAGAAGAACAAGAATCTCCACAGGTTGCACATTCTGCACAAGCGCATGCCGAGGTGTCATCAGCAGAATCAGACATAGGTGGTGATGGTGGTGGCGGTGGCGGTTATGTGTGCTGTGCTGTGCTGTGTGTAAATCATATGCATCGACTCGCAGGTACAGGCCTCAGCAAAACTACAAACATGAACACTGCACCGTGTTTGCGGAGACATTTTAGATGGGATGTACCAATGGATGGATGCACTGCTCCTCCACTGTGTTTGCTTGCATGTCAAAAGACTGGTGTGGGAAATGGCATGGAGTAGTGCAAGTGACGGAAATATCTTTGGAGCAATGCTGCAATCATCTCGCTTGCGGCATGCAATACCTGGCAGACTTGAAGAACATGTACCCAGCCCAAAGAGGGATAGACCATTGATTCCATCACCTTTGACATCGCTGTGAAGCCACAGATGTCCATGAAGAGCAGGGTGACATCAGCATGGGCGCGAGCCAGCAGGCCAATATTGCATGGCACTGCTTGCGTGGACTCCATTGCCAGGAACTGCAAGAGCAAAGACTGCAGTGAATTGCCACTCTCGCGAGTGTGCACCTCCTTCTTGCACACTACGCAGGCTGAATAGAAACAGCGCGCTCAGGCCTGGCAAAACATGTGGTTGCATGCACATGAGCCACATGAGTATGTTGCTCGCGGCTCACAGAACAGAAACTCAACTAGAATTTCATCCCCAGTCTCACAATTATTCGCGATTGAGCACTGGTCTGTTGAACAGCTTCCACCTATGCAAGCAAACACGACACACCTGGATGGCATGATGCGGCAAGATGCTTGACAAAAGGTCCAGCTGCGTCTCCGCCAGCATTGAAAGCAAGGCGCGTGCTTGCCTGCAGTGCATATGAGCACGCATAGGTGCTCTCAGTTTGACCCTGAATGCAGGCACAAGTACCTATGTGCCCATAGACATGCGCACACAAATTGCAGAGCGTTCATCAAATGGGTCCGTATAGGGGAGGATTTTGAGCTGCAGCCACCATGACAAGGAGCCTGCCAGTTTAAGATTTTTGGTGCCCCCATTCCTGCAGAAGGCATACACACTGGACATGATGAGCACAGCGCATGGTGTGCTGCATCAATTCACAGGAGAACCAGCACATGATCCTCCAGAGCCAGAGAGCACCCTTTGTAGCACTTACGAATGTTCAGTGATATTGCTGATGACCACAAGAAGAGCGGCACCCCTGCATTTGCAAGTAAGTGTATGGGCATTTGCTTTAAGCAGCATGCATGTTTGGTGCAGGCTCTGTCTAGAATTTACTTACGCTTGCTCCGATACCTGTAGGAATTATTGTCCGGGCATCTATTTATTCAAGAGGCAAGAAATGCTGCCCAACTTGGTGTATGATGGCAAGGGCACTGGGTGCAACCAGGCATGGCAGCAGTGCTGTTTGGCAACAGAGCTTGGCAGCTCTGAGCACAGTATATGCCTATGTCTGCAGCGCATCCTCTTTGTGAGGGTGGGTGCGGTGATTCACCAGCTCTAGCTCTAGCGTGAGTTCCCTCACGCTATCATCTTAAGAGTGCATCTGCTGCAGCATCGCTGCTCCACCTGTTGTCTCCTCGAAGCTTTGTCTTTGACACCACGATATCAAAGTGCTGCATGCGCCTCAGAGGCTCTGTTTGCTGCGCTGAATTAGCAGAGGCTTCAGTGGAGGCTGATAGGTGTTGCTGGCCATCCAGAGAGGAAGCACGGCTTGACGGAGCCATCGACATATTTGTAAGGCCTGCATGGGTGTTGCGGTTCAAAGCGTGCACTCACTCATAAAAAAGGCGTGGATATAAGATTTGGGCAGAAGCGGGGACGCTAACCCACTTTGACCCTTGAGCTGGCTCACTGGCCACCTGCACCCAGAGGTCCACGGCTCGTGCGCCGCCTTATTTTGGGTTAGATTCAACCGTAAAAAAAAGGTTCCGTGAGTGTTCTGCAGTGGGCCATGAAAGACCAAGCTGATGGTAGTGGTGGTGGCGGTGATCATGGTTACGATGTCATTATCAAGCTTCCATCCTTTCTGTTTTTCCCTTGCTTATAATAATCATTGCAAAATAATGAAAACCAGGGATGAGTGCGCACCAGCATGCTCACCAACACACATGACTTTGTTGTGTGCTGTGGCCCCCTGATGCCTATCAATTGATTGGGCTAGATCGCAGTAGCTCGACATCCTTAGGTTATGTGCGTTGATTTCAGCCACCAAAACAAATGTTAAACAGCTGGGAAGTTGAGTGGGGGATCCAAATGCCTAGTGTGGACACGGATGCTGTTCAAAAGAGCAACGTGGTTCCAACAAGCAGGGCCTCTTGAGATTGCCTGTGGCCCCTTTTCACTTGAGCACAGAGATCACCCCCCGTGGTGCCCTCTCAAGCTCTACCACCAACAGCAAGCCCATTGGTGCGGTTGCTTGTGTGTGGCGCCCGAGAGCATCAACGTGCATTACTTATTGTGTGTGGCGCCCAAGAGCATCAACATGTATTACTTATTGTGTGTGGCGCCCGAAAGCATCAACATGCATTACTTTGTTTGTGCAGTTGCTTGTGTGTTGCGCCCAAGAGCATCAATATGCATTACTGGCAGAGAAGGCAAGCGCTTCATCGAAGCCCTACAACTATACTCGGATTAGATAAACTTGAGTACCCACCTGAGACAGATGGGTCCTGTCTAGGGTTGTTGCAGATTGCTGTGCTCTCCTGCACAGACTTGAAAGAGTCAGACAATCAGACAAAGCCTAGTGGAAGGGTAGCTGCTCAATTTTACTTGTTGGAAGCTGTTTGCGGTCATGGACTACCACATTCATTTGTCAGATGAGGGTGCATGCCTGGAATGTGCTGACAAAACACGTGAAACATATGCTGAGATACAAAGAAAAATGCCAGGAGCTTGTGTGCAGATCTGTAAGGTGCTACTCCAACGACCAGCGTGGTTGGCGAAGAGTGAAAATTCTCTTAATTATAAGCTGCAGGCAAAGCACTGCGGCGGCCGCAAGCATACGCCGTCTGCTCACACAACTTGTCTCACACTCCGAATTATATTCCCCCTGACGCTGCGAGAAATCTACAGACACAAATCCTTATGTTCTTGGCGCCTTGAAAGAGAGTCCAGGAACCAGGGCTCCAAGGGACAGCAGATGGATAGTCAATGGATAATGCGCGCACCGCCTCTTGAAACTCCGCTCAAACGTAATTCTTGATTTCAATGTTTTCAATGCCTTGTAAATCCCAGGATGCAGAATGTGCTGGTGAATACATCTTGAGAATTACTTGAAGCTTCAATTCCAAGCTTGAACACATAATCTTTGTCGCCATTGAGCTTTAAGGAAAATTTATAAAACTCTGTACTAAGTTCTGTGCACCACAGACTGGAGAAGCACCAGTACATCGCACTCTGAAATGGAAAATATGCTGATGATGTGCCGCTTGAAACTCATATCAACAAAAGCTGTCCTTTCAACAGACTTGGAAATGCCATTAATCAACATTTCCAATATTAAGCATTTGGCTCGGGCTACTGACTCCACAAATCACGGAATGTGCTGAGGGGAAGCTCATACCTAAAATTGGATATTTGATGAAGTTATCTCCTAGTCTCCTAGACATTATACTGTTGTCCTTAATTCCTAAGTGGTGATGGGGACGAGGCACCCATGGCTTCATGCTAACGTTAGCTCAAGACAAATACGAGTTGCAGAAGGCTCGTGGGGATGTCAGAGGTTCCTTAGGCCGCAATCACACCGCAAATGATAATTCAAGCTTTCTTGTAAATTAAAAAACAATTTGGTGGCAAGAAACAACTAGTGGACGGGGGATCCAAATTTTGGGCTAGACCCCCCTGACTCACCACCCCACCCCATTATCCCCCTTCCAGAGCCTCAAAAAGGGTACCGATCTGCTCCCCTTTGAAGTTTGCATCCGTGTGCATGCTTACCATAACCAAGAATCGACTTGCTGAAGAGATATGGGACCAAAAATGAGACGCGGACGCTTTTGGATGCATGATTTGTCAAGCACCTACAAGTAGCAGAAACACCAACAGATTGCTCTCCTTTCCTCAGCGTTCCATTGTGCATCTTAATACTATCTCAGTGTTTGAGGGATTTGCCACCATTTTACTCTTACACTCTCTGCAGGGCAACCCCATGCGCGTGTGGCTCTGACTCGTAGGCATGCACACAAAACCCCACTTTTGCATGTTTTGCACAAAAAGGGTGCCAAACGACAGGGCTTGAGCTGAAGATTCCCCAAGAGAAAACTCGAAACCCTCCTGAGGGCTCCTCCCGTCCACCCCACCCACCTACTCCTCCAATTGGACATTTCCATTTATCAATTGCTAGCTCTTGATGGGACAATTGCGGATATTCAATTTTCATGGGGTTTTGTACCATATGTCCAAAAGTTATGCTATCTGGGGCCTCCTGGAAATAGGCATAAATCCACGGTCACACGCAAACACAATATTAGAATTACTAACGAACGTCAGTGACAAGTTGCGGGTACCTCAAGAATCAAAGGCGCAGCTCCATATCAGGTGCAAGAAGCATGCAACATCGGGGAATTAGAAAGATTTTATGTCAGGAATAACTGGAAGGTGATTTTGAAAGTTAAATTTATGATTTTAAAGTTCAAATGCAACACAGATTCTGTGCAGAACCTTCGACCGGAAGCTTCGCATTTGCTCTTCAGCGCAATGAGATTTGTGAATTTCAAAACATTTGGATGCTAGACTAAAGAAAAATTGTAATACCAGTGACACAATTTTGAGCAGAGTTATAAGGGGCAAGTGCACGCATTCTTGTGGATTTATCCATCCGCTGTCACGCGGAGCCCAGGTCCCAAAATTCTTCTGCAGGGCTTCAAAAATATTAACATGTAGACCTCCACACAGGAGGGGTGCCAAAATCCCAAATTATAGGGAAAAAAGCAAACTTTTTGCATGCGGCCGCACTTTTGGCAATCCCAATTAAAAACGCCAACATTTTCTTGTGTGTGACCGCGACCCTGTGAAGCACTCTAGATGAATTACAAGTGCAATGACAGGGTGTGGATAAGAAAGGGGCAATTGAGTACAAATCAAAGGCTTGAGCACGCGCATGTGAAGCCCGAGCTTAAACGCCATCAGGCCACTTTCAAAAAGAGCAAGCACTCAAGCCTTTGTGGAATTGAATAAACACATTTAAAGCAGATATTGTACAAGCTGCCAAGGTCGCAAAACACACTGGCTGGATCCACCAATTCCCTAGGTGCTAGAAATTGACCTGTGCCCCATAGACAGGACTAGTCTGGCCCATCGGTGAAACTGCAGCCCACCATGAGCAAGGTTATCCTCACATTCATACTTGAATAGCCCTGTCAAAAAAGACCCTCTGCGTATCCTGCCCTTGAATTTTAACCTCAGAACCCAGAAGTGTCAAACTGGTCTGCCGACCATTCTTGCCTATTGCCACATTCTTGGCTCCTTAAGCTTTGTGCTCCATGCGTCACATACATGCAGCTGGTGTGCAAGAACAAACAGTAATTCATCTATGCTGCCACGAGGAAAATCGCCTTTATCATCCTACTCTAGCATTAGCTGAAAGCAATGGCCCCCAAATGTAATATCCTGGGCATTACCCAGTATGGACTGAATGAAATTGTTACTCAGCAGTAAGTGAATAATTATCTCGCTCAGAACAAACGAGGCATCATTCAAACATCATATCAATCTTTGCCATTCCATCATAGCTTTTGTGCACGGGCGTGGACAGGCATGTGGGTCAGTGTGTGCACCTATGGGTGTGGGTCCTATAAAGGAAAGCTCACCAGATAGTTGGAGTTGGTGTATGGAGGGTTCAAGCCTTGAGCCGAGCCGCTGCACAGCCATCCAGAGCTTGCAGACAACTGGCCAATCATACACTGCACATTGTTTGTTGCTGACCAACCTGCGCAGTGCAGGATGCACTAACAGCATCACAAACATGAAGCTGTTCGGCTCTTGTCAGACTCAGGGATTGATCAGGGCCATTCCATTCCATAGTGCAGACCACACTGTCTTGTAGGCGATTCCATTATGCAGACAACACTGTCAGCTCGCCCCCTGGCAGAAAGTACATGGCCAAACGCACAGCTAGCAACTGCGACAAGAGCTGGGGGACGGTGTGCTGAGGGAAGCAGGCAAGCCAGCGCGCTTTTGAATGTCTACCAAATGGGCGCAACACTTTTAAACAGGGAGCAGCCCCTAAGGGCTTGCCACTACCTGGCACAGTACCGAGGATGAAAGTGGTACCTTCAAGCTGCTTTCCACAGTTGTTGCCCTGATTGTCCAGCGTGGGAATGAAAGCAGGAGCCGAGTCTTCCACAGTAGCCTCGTTGCACACCTGCGTGCACAATCAAGAAATCCCGCGCAGCAGCCCTCAAGCGCTGCAAGTCCGCATTTTGCTGCATGAGGGATGCATCCACAGCATATGCGGCAGGAAATTACTTGATGTTATTTGCCTACAAAAGGAGCTTGCATACACATTTGAGCGCACTCATTCAGCTCCAGGCGGGCGGGTCTAGCTGGGGCAAGGCTTGAAGTTTCCCCTGATTTCTACACAAGGCTCCTGATGGAAAGAGGAACTGATGACAGGCAGATCTCCTGCAACACTTGCCAATGGTGGCGCCCACCTTGTGGATGCAGGCACAAGAATTTGTGCACGTGTGTGTGCACCTATGTTTGCACGTGTTTTGGGTCTTTTTTTGGGCGCCCGTGTCATGTGAGTACTCGTGTGTGTGTTTTCTGTTTGCTTGTGTGCACGCATGCGAGCATACTTGCATACACTAGTGTGTTAAGAGGTGACACGCACGTGGACACCTTAAATGGGTGATAAAACAGCTAGCGCTCACCTGCTGGGACAGTGATTTCAAAAATTCGACTGTTTTGGATGGCTTCTCATTATCTGCTTTAATCCGCTCAATAGCCTCTTTCATCCTGCAGGCATCGCGGCATGCATTTTATGGGCTGCTCGCCCACCACAGGACCCTGACCCGCGGCAGAAAATGGTTGCACAATCGAAAAATGTGGAAGGAGGGATAGCTTGTGTCTGCCCCTGGTGCAGGCAAAGGTACCCTCATACGCACGGCACGTACAGAATCAACCTTGATCACAATGGATCAATGGACAAACCAGAGACATCCTCAACCACCAGCAAGGGACAGGGCTGCGTCACCTCTGCCCACAGCACCAGCCCTAAGCCATCCTGGACCATGCACAAGGCCCCTTCCCTGTCAACCTTGACCACAACGGCTGACCCCAACCCTATCTCATTGATGTGAGGCATCTAAAGATTTGCCCCAACCTCATTCAAGCCACGAGTCAAGCCACTCTCAATCAGCGTCAATTGCAGTCAACTGCTCTATTTCCTTGGTAGCACAAAAAGGGGTAGGCCAGATCTCCATGATATCATTTGAGTTCATTACACCCATGATCTCACCACCACAAAGCACAGGCTGCGCGGGAGTGTGAAACAGGGTGCAAGAGGCTGCAGCACGCAAGCCTCTGGCCTAGAAAGGCAGCTGAGTGCAGCGCAGCAGGCCTGCATGAATAGGGCTATGCCCATCACATGCCATGATGGCTATTCCCTCCACACTGTCCTGATGCATGTACAGGCTGATTGCCTAATGCAACTAATATTCACCCCCGCGACGCGTGCAAGAAATGCTCGCTCTGCTGCATCTGTTGCACAAGCTCAAATTTTGCAAGCGCAATAGGCGCTGCGCCAACCTATTCACACCACCAGCTTGGCATCCCATGGGGCAAGCCCATCCATCACTCACATAAGCAAGGAACTCTGCCGAGTTTTGTGCATTGAACTCGGATTCGACCCGGCCAAGTTGCTGCTCTGTGCTCGCCTGAACGGGCACGCGCTGCGCACGCTGGCTTCCAGCACCTCCTCCATCACATCTGCCCCCTGTTGGTTGCGCGGCCCTGCTGCCATGAGGGACTTGAAAGTGTGTGGCGTGCAGCTGTTGCTGCTGTGGAGCGACAGCACATGTTCGCTGCGCTGGGGGACTGGTACCGACAGCCTGAGCTTGAGCAGTCCCTTGCTGGTACTGCCCCTGCCTGGTGTTCCGCACGGATGAGCCCTGCCACGCACGGGCATCAGTGAAGGACTGGTAATACCAGACTGGTATAAAAGCGCGCGCACGCATGCATGCACTGCACAAGTGGCCAGTGGCTCGTGTCACTCATCCCCACCAGGCTACCATGAGAGCCACAGTGCCCGAGGCATGAAAGTGGGAGGGAATAGAGACTGTAGTGCCCTGCCTCCAGCTATGTCTGCATAAGCACGCCATGCAAGAAAAACAAACAGGCGTGCAGCATCGCATTGGGCAAAGCGCGTGCATGAGGGGGCCAGTTGAACTATTTTTGGCACCACAGCGCGGAGCAGGGGCGCAGAGCAGCGCCGCTCGCAGCCTGTGGTGACAACCACAACCAGCACAAGCGCAAGACACCACTGTACAGCGCGGCCTTGCAAGGCTGAGGCCCTGGGCTTTGTTCTTAACGCATGCGAGCACAAGAAGCGAGGAGAGCACACACAGAGACCAGGCATGACACACACACAGAATTCAGGCGTGCCACACACATACAGAGAATTCAGGCGTGACACACACACACACACACACACACACACACACACACACACACACACAGAGAATTCAGGCGTGCCAGAGTACCGCTAACGGGCGCTGCTTGCCAGGGCAATCGCATGCAAGGCTTGCACGGGGTGTGGTCTTTGCTGTACCGCCTGCCTGTGCTACACCTTCCTTCCGCAGAACTATGCAATCTGCATGAGAGGCCCTCGCGTGTGGGCAGGCCAGCAAAAGCCCTCTGGTGCTTGATACTCTTCAAGGCACACATTAAGCAGCCTGCGCAAGGACCACGCCGCCTGGCAGAGCCCGCACGACAAATAAGAGAGGCCCTGGCAGAGTCTACACACAGGTATTGCGCCTTTTTGTTGCCCAACCCTCATGCCTGCCCTGTACTCACTTGCTGTGCGCCCTCTCCTCATCTGAAGCAGCGGCAGCAGCTCTGAAGCCGTCCCAAGTGCTCTTTGTGTTGTGGCCCATGCTTGAATCCGTTTGCTGCAGCAGGCCTTGCGTCAGAGCGCTACCAGAGCCTGTGCCAGCGCAACCTGGTGAGCGCACTAGCCTACCCTTGGCCCAGCCATGGCCTGGTACTGCTGCTGCCGAGCATTGACAGAGTAAGAACAGAGGAGCAAATGAATGTGCACAGAGCAGATCCTGGTAGGCCCTGCGTGCCTATAGCACATGTTGGCAGGTGGACAGGTCACTGAGCACCTGAGCCTAATCGCGTGCACAGGTTTCTTTCAGGCAATCCATTGCATGCACGACTTGCGCCAAATCCAACACCAGTATGCATGTGCTCACTCACATACACACACACGCACGTGTGCAAGCATGCACACTCACACATATACATCCGCACACATACACACGCATGCATGCACGAACGCGCACACACACACACACACACACACACACACACACACACACTCCAGGTGGCCCCTCATTGGTAAACGCACTTCCATTGTAGGCGTCCGTGTGGTCCCAAAGGCTGTGGGCATCACGGTCTGGACCTCCAAAATCAGATGCCGCCTTGCCCCTGCACAGTGTGCCCCATCGAAGGCCAGGGGATTCCCTGCTCGGAGGGCTGGCCTCCCCATGCCTCGGCTCAACGCTGCTCCTACTGCCTGCTGCTGCTGCTGCCACTGACCAGCCAAAGCTTGCCCCCGCCAGCACCCCTGCAGCAACCAAGCCACCTGGAGCACTTTCTGCTCCCCTTGGGCCCTTGGCCGCACCAGGACCCACTGCAGGAGCAGCTGAATCACCCGCCCGCACCTCTGCGCCCGCGCACAGCTTGCTTACAGCAAAGTGATCACCTGCGTCGGCACCTCTGCTTCCAGCCCTGCCCCCGTAACCAACACAAACATCCTGGGTGTGCAAACCACTTGCTGCTGCAGCTGCCTCCCCTGCTTCTGCAGCGTCAGCACCCCATTCCTCACTTGCTGCCCCTGCTCCCGGCGCTCCTGATTCGGCTGCACCTGCAGCCGATGCAGAGGCATGCCCTCCTGCTGCCCAAGCTGCTCCCGTCTTGGTACCTGCGAATGGCGGGGCAGCTGCCGAGATGCTCGGCATGAACACCGTGACCAGATCTGCCCCATTGCGAGTGGGAATAGCATTGCTTCCTGGCGTGATGGCGGCGGCCTGACTCTCGGGCAAAAGGTGGAAGACGTCAGAGGCAGGGCTGGTTCGGCAGCTGTTGGGTACACCTACAAGACACACACACACCACCCTGCATCATGAGAATCCCAGCAGACACATCACCAATTGATCTCCTGTGCACCATACATGCTTTGCGCCTTCTGGCTACAGGCACACATGCTAATGCAAAACAGCCACATGCTCTTATAAATGACTACACCCCTCACCTACTGCACATGCAAGACAGCTGAATGATGCTCAACCACACAAATTGGTGAAGCAGGCATGGCATCAGAGGGGGAGCATAAACCGATAACTGGAATGGACAACCATACAAATTGGTGAAGCAGGCATGGCATCAGAGGGGGAGCATAAAGCGATAACTGGAATGGACATTATGGACATTTGAAGGGCATTGTGTACAAGAATGTGAGGACAGGGCAGTTTGGGCATGCTTCTGCACAATGGAATAAACCTCTGAGGGTGCATAAGGTACAATAATGTAAAGACTATGAGGGCCTATTTTACATGGTCTTGCCAACGACATGACAAAAAGCTAAAGCACTAAGGTAGTGAGATGAGGGCCTTTAGAGCTTGTTCTGTATAAAACAGAACCAAAGAAAAAAACTATGTGGGTGGTGAAAACACTCCCCACGTTTACACTAGGTACCTTGGCTACGGTCATCCGGAGTCTCATCCAGTGATTGCATGGAAATTGTGCCTCTCCAAAACCTGCATGGAGGTCATGGCACGTAGGCGTTGCACTGTTGTTGCTCTGGGTACCGTCTAAGCGACCTCTGGCTGCGTGCATAACAGCCTTATCCAAGCATACAGAAGGGGCCCATGGCAAGGGGAGCCACAGTGAATGGAAATGTGTGCAACAACATCCACTTAGCTGCCAAGATAACAAGCATACACAGTGCCATGTGCCCACTCACGTGAGAGATGTTGTGGCCTGCTCTGCCCCACATGTTCTGATCGCCGCTTACCTGTAAGATCTAAGTAATAAAATCAAGCGCCACTCTCATACATCACGGACATGCCCTTGAGCAGTGTGGGCGTGACTTAGACTTTCCAGCCTGAAACTGGAAACGAGGAAAACCTTGTGCATTCCGCATTACCTGCGCTGCTCTACCATGCTCAATATCATCAGTGCCCCACTGCTTCACCTGCACTGCTCCACTGTGCTCAACTCCATCACTGTGTTCCACTGCATCACCTGCACTGCTCTACTGTGCTCAGCTCCATCACTGTGCTTCACTGCTTCGCCTGCACTGCTCTATTGTGCTCACCTCCATCACTGTGTTCCACTGCATCACCTGCACTGCTCCACTGTGCGCAACTCCATCACTGTGCTTCATTGCATCACCTTCACTACTCCACTGTGCTCTACTCCGTCATTGTGTTCCACTGCATCACCTGCACTGCTCTACTGTGCTCAACTCCATCACTCTGCTTCACTGCATCACCTGCGCTGCTCCACTGTCCTCAAAGCAGCGGCCTCAAGCTCAGGCCCCAGCAAGGCCCCCAGGAAAGTGCCCCTGCTGGTGCCCCCTGCTTGGCTGGCTCTGCCTTGCGCTGGAGTCGTGTCCGGAGGCTGGCCGTTGCACTCGTGCCAGAGAGCCTTGTCTAAGAGCTGCGCAGCCTGGGGGTCCAGGCCATGGTGCTTGAACAGCACCTCCCGGCCGTCACTGTGGCGCAGGGACACAAGCACGCAGGCAGACAGAGACACACCTCTCTCAGTGCTTGTCCCAACATCAGTTGCTCCTGCTTGTCCATCAGGCGCCAATTTAAATAACCTAGCACACTTGAGCCATACAGACATGTACAAGTGTAACACCTTATTCAAATCATGTCACTCACAAGCTGTGTCTATCAATATCATTTGGATCAGCTGTACAGCCTGACTAAGGTCAGGCATTTGCACGATGCATGCTGCGAGCTGCTATGAGGATAAACAAAAGATTGCTGTACATTCAAGATTCCAGAATTGATGCTTTTGCTGGGCATGTTCCATCAGCAACCAATGAGCCAGCAGTCCAATTGGCTGCAGCCTGCAGGCCACTCTATGATTCCTCCATCCCAGGAGGGCACTCACAGACGCAAAATAGACCAATCAAGGATTCGTACGCAACGACACTAAAACGCTCTCTACCTGGTTCTTCCAACAGGCTGGGCCTGATCTGGGCAAGCATATCCTGATCTGGTTTGTGCTTTGCCCAAGCTTGCCTGACTGTTCCCAGGAGAACATCCCCCACTACATGGCCACAGAGTTTACCCATGAATACAAGGCCGAACAAACCTCAGAATCAACAATGTCAGCATAACCTCTACAGTACTGTACACTAGTGTTACCAATACCCTCACCTGGTGATGACCGCCACCGAGTACGGTGCCGAATCTACAATCGGTGCCAGCAAAGGAAAATCTTCCACAGAAGAGGCACTAGGCTGTTCAGCGTTTGCAAGGAATGAAGGGTGCTCCGAGCCCCAGTTTGGGAAAGCTGGAGAAGGATGAGGTGCTGACTCCTTGACATTAGGCACAGGCCGTGCCTTTTCCTCATGAGCAAACTCCGGCTGTCTTAAGGGCTTCTTTACTCCGACCACCTCGCTGCTGGTCTGCAACTTGAAACAAATCCATGCAAGCAGCGCATGCACACACGCATGCATGTATGTGTCAGCGTGCTGTCTGCATGTGCACATTCATTGCATGTTTCTGGGTGCTTCACATGCTTTACTTGTGACGTTTTTAAGAACTAATCGAATTATCGGCTGATATGGCGCACCTTTTTCCTCCTCCGTCTTGGCTGATTCGGCGCACCTTTTTCCTCCTCCGGCAGGGCTCCTTTGAACACTAGACAAGAGAACAAACCCATTGCTTCCTTTCTGACGGAGGTTGGGCTCTACAGAACCAATGCAAGCATAAAGGAACAAGGTCACGAAAATGAGTTCAACTTGCGTTTATCTTATCCATTTTGTTAAAGTTCGAGCAATACGTAACGCATCAGGGTACGTGTAATCCTGGCGTAAACGAGGCAACTGACAACCAAACAATTTCAGCGACCACAACATTGATAATGCTTTATTTTATCAAAAATCATATATAGTGGCTTCACTTCCATAGCATAAGCATTTCTGCACCGCTCTCTGCTCCTTTTGTACAGATTGTGACATCCCACATCATGAACATGAAATCGCGAAGGTTGAGCCTACTGTGGGTTTGAAGCAGGTGTGCCTTATGTCTCCAATTATCTTTTGACTCTTCTTCTCTTCCATAAATTGAGGGCACACTTGCTGTGAAACGTTCTGCGTCTGATTAGGCCGTGCTACGCTAAGGAGGAGGTGATCCACTGCAGTTTTGTTGGTTTAGAGCTGTTCTACAACAGCATCCTGAAGGGACTGTGGTGCTGTGACACACCCACGAGCCTTTTTGCATGGGCACCCTATTTGTTGCTCAGATTTTAGCGCTGACCTGATGCTACTAGGATGAGGAAAGTGTGAAGGGACATCACGGGTATGGACTCAGGATTGCAACAACAAACCAGTGTCTAATTAGTCCTGGTTATCCTCTCCCCTCCTGGATCTTCAAGCAGATTCTCGTTCTCACGTGCGGAAGGGGGGAGCGTGTCCTCTGCTGCTGCCTTGCTATTTGATCTTGACCGCCCTAAGCATAATATGAGCGTGACGAAGACCCGACTGTTCATGAATCTTTTGATCAAAAGATGCTCAAGAAACCAGCTGCCAAACATGACCCCTGTTTCAGAGAGCTCCTACAACCATTTACACAATGTGTTTAGGCGGGAGCCAGTGAGCCAACCTGCCGCTCAAACTGAATAATGCAGACATGTGGGATTATGGACAGGCACTGAATCAGCCATGGACAGTTTGATCCAAGTGGGGCGCAGGCACAACAATGCACAGCCTCTTGGCCCACACCCTTTCAATGTGCCAGAAGACAATGAGCTGCGCACTTTGGTTTCCAACCAAATTTCTAGAATTCACACATCTTTTCTGGGGCTCGACACAATTAAACCACCCCTCATTAAATGTGCTCGCAAGCGCGTGCCCAAACAGATCAAGAGAAGTTGGGAAAATGTCAACGAGCCAGTTCTTCTCATTGCTGCTCTCTTCAAAATGTTCATCGTGAAAGCCAACATCCCCAGGTCTTGGAAAGAAGCAAAGATCACTCCCACCCCCCAAAAAGGGCCAGTGATACAGCTGGGGAATGACAGAATGATTGCGATAAGCGGCACATCGTAGAGACTTTACGCCAACCAGCTACATTCCATGATTCAGTTCTGGTGCATCCAATTCAACAAGATTCCGGACACACAAGGTGTTCAGCCGGGCAGCCCTCTCCCCTCTGCTGTTCGCCATCTACTTGAGGGATATTGACAGCGTGGCAGACAAGATGGAAGGCGTGCTCACTGGCACTCCAAACTTTATGGGGACACACATGCTGTCAGCTGATGACTTTTCCTTCATGCCCAACAACCCTGACCACATGCAGACCATGTTGAACAAACAAAGAGCGAATGCACGAAGAGTCTCTCACTGTCAACAATTTGCCCCCTCTCTTCTATGATGGCTCGCAGCTCCCCTACATGGACTCCTCAAACATCTGGGCATGTATGTGACAAAGCAATCTAAATACTGCAGCCGATGAAGCGCTGCGTACTTTCGCAGCTAGTACTTCCGCATCAAACAGTTTATACGGGAGCATGACCTCACCGACAGGTTACACGTCTACAAGTGGCTTCTTAAATCATACGCAATCCCTGCCGATATGTATGCAAGCCAGGTTTGGGCAACCCTTTTCTTACGACAGGGCAAACAAATGGACAATCCTATACACAAATAGCTGCTGACGGTGCTGAAGAGTATAATGAATCATAATTTATGATGGTCAGGGACACAACCCCTAGGCCTTCATGTTGCGTTATGCGCGAGTGTGGTCTAGAGCCTCTACAGTTCAACTTATTCCGGGCAGCAATGCGCATGCGGCTGTACAATACCTTAACCCAGAGAAATAGCTCCACTGTGTCACGCTGGATTATTGCAGTGCCAGTATATATATGTATGTATCATCTGTATCAGATTCATATATATACTGCTTGATTGATCACAAACTAGGCAACACTTAAAGATGCCATCTCACTTCCCTGGTCCTGACTCTTACCATCTAAAGAGATTGTATGATGACAAATTTACTGAAGCGACGCTAAAAATTCGTACAGAATGTAACCTTGACGACATAAACACACTTTTTGACAGACTTGCAATGGTAAGTGACAATCTTCTCAATGTTTAGTGAAGATTGTCACTTACCATTGCAGCAGCAACAGCTCGCTAGCAGTCCTGGACCACAAGCGCACAGCCTTGCAGAACCAGGTTGTAAACCTGGCAAACCAGCTTCAGAAAGCAGCCAGGCAGGACTCGCGCTTTGCGGAGGCTACTTTCTCCGTACAAGGCGACAGCATCATGGTCAAGGTGGCACCTGCAGCTGCTCCCAGAAGATAGCCCTTCACCAGGCACTTCCTGGATGGAGTGCCCCCCCCACGTAGCCAACGGTTCATTGGCTTGTCATGCGCCAATGTGAGCAAGCTCCTCGCTCAGCAGCAGCGGCAGCAGCAGCTGCGGCAGGTCTCTCCAGTGCGTGAGGTAAACCTGCAGCAGTAGCAG
>LFCJ01001091.1_pt1 | contig 18323 bp, 16 predicted proteins | sample 643141 | NCBI WGS metagenome assembly LFCJ01 (sample SAMN03766243, study PRJNA286221) | soda lake metagenome | biome: soda lake; feature: Kulunda steppe; material: water; isolation source: sample B1-Br-g2 brine of Lake Bitter-1 | place: Russia: Kulunda steppe | collected 2010-07
GAAGTCGAACCGGCTGAGTCAGACATTCAGGTGATAGCTGCCTCCACCTCGGAGATCGAATTGATTGAGGGTGAACACGCCTCTGTCGTCGGGAGTGTCTACCAGAGTGGGAACGTCCAAGGGACCGAAGAAGTATCGCTCACTGCCACCCACCAGGAGACCGGTGAGACCCAGACACTTGGCAGCCAAGAGGTAACGGTTTCGCCCGGCCAATATTTGTTGGGCGGGATTAACATCACCGCTGAGTTCGACCAAGCGGGCACCTACGACCTCGAGTTGGGCGACAGATCCGCGGGGACTATGGAGGTTGAACCGGCCGAGTCAGATATCCAGGTAATAGCTGCCTCCGTCTCGGCGGTCGAGCTGATCGAGAGCGAGCATGCCTACGTCGTCGGTAGCGTCTACCAGGGTGGGAACGTCGAAGGGACGGAGGACATCGCGCTCACTGCCACTCATCAGGAAACCGGCGAGATTGACGTGCTTGGGAGCCAGGAGGTGACGGTTTCGCCCGGCCAATATTTGTTGGGCGGGATTAACATCACCGCCGAGTTCGACCAAGCGGGCACCTACGACCTCGAGTTAGGCGACAGAAACGCTGGCTCAATCGACGTTGCTGAATCAACCGTCGAGGCATCAATCGCTGACATTGAGGGCCACTCAGTCAACTTCGATCCCGACACCGAGACGGAACAGATGTATGCGAGCGAGGACGTCCCTGTCACCGTCGATATCGAGGCCGATCTCGACCTCGAGACGGTGACCGTGTTGGCGAGTTCACTCGAGACGAACTACGTCCGTTCGTTCGAGGCGAGCCACGACGACGGAGAGACCTGGACAGCGACGATCTCGTCCGATATGATTGAAGACGACGGTCGCTATGAGATATCGGTGGTGGCCGTCGACGGCGTCGGTTCCGCTGGCACCGACACCGCTGATAACCCACTTGTGATCGACCGCGAGCAACCGCGACTCTCGGCGACCCTCGAGGATGTCGATGGCGAGGGAGCAACGGTCGTCGTCGAAAGCGACAAGCCGCTTGCAGAGCCGCCCGAAGTTGAGGGTGTGTTCACCGACCCTGAAGACGGGTCGACAGAGAGTGGTTCGGTCTCGATGCTTCCCGTGGGCGGAAGTGACACCCACTTCACCGGCACGTTCGCTACCGGCGACACCGGTACGTACGAGATCACCAGCGTTGGTACCGACCGGGCGGGCAACGAAGGGAGCGACACCGCCTCGGTCACCGTCGACACCCGATTCACGCTCAACAATGGCGTCATCGAAATTGATGGCACCGGGACGGCAATCGAGTTCGACGTTGCCGCCGACGCTGACGAGGCGGTTCTCAGCCAGAACCTGTTCGCCTCGCTGTCGGAGACGACCGCCAACGCGAACCTCGAGGATGACCAACTGGGTGTTGGCTTCATCACCGCGGACCTCGACAACCTGCTTGATTATTATCTCGAGGAGGGGACTATTGAGAGTGCTGAGATTTCGATGGCGCTCGACGAAGGGGAACTCCCAGACGACGCATCGGCCGACGAAGTCGAGTTGCAGTATTACGACGACGCGACCGGCACCTGGGACCCAGTCACCGGATCGAGCGTCACACAGATCGACGGCGATCCGTTCGTCACGGCTTCAGTCAACAGGTTCTCGGCGTACGGTGCGTTCGTCCCCGACAACGAGTCACCCGAGATAACGGTCGCCACGCCCACGGATGGACAGACGTTCGAGGCCGGCACTGAGGACGTTGATATTCGCCTCGAGTACGAAGACACACGCTCTGGAGTCAACGCGAGTTCCGTCCGCCTCGAGATTGATGGTGTCGACCGGACGGACCACGAAAATACCTCTATCTCGTCTTCGGCAGTCGAACACACGCTTTCGGTCGAAGATGGAACCACGTACGAGGTGTGGGTGTCGGTCAGCGACAACGCAGCTAACGAGGCGACACACAGCCTCTCTTTCGAGGTTGACTCGACTACGGGCGGTTCGTCTGGCGGCAGCGGTGGCGGTGGTGGATCACCAGCACCGGCAACTGATGATGACACAGCTCCAGTCGACGATGACGAGGTGTCAGAACCTGACGACGACACATCTCTAGCCGACGATGATACGCCACCTTCAGATGACAGTGACGAGCCGATAGCAAGCGATACTGAAACCGACGCTGACACCATCCCTGGCTTCGGAATCGCGGTCACAATTATCGGCGCGTTGCTGGCTGTTGGCCTGTTAGCGCGTCACACTAGAGACTAAGCTTCGTCGGATTACCCCGCCGGGCACATCCCAGTGAATTTTTGTTCGGGACCCTCGCTCGAGGCGGAAGCGTTCGCAGTTACTCGTATAGTTGAGCAGTCGGATCCTGTGTTTGCAATTGAGCCTTCGGATACACTGACTCGAGAACGGATCGCTTTGCCTCGATACCGGCCCAGTTGCGTTCGGCTTCCGGTTGCCCAATGGAGTCACGTTGGTTTTCGGCTCGAGTGATGAGTTCGTTCTTTCGGATCGGTTTCCGTAATACGTCATCACATCGCCATGTAGCCAGTGACGGCGCTGGTCGGTCGCCAACAAGCAGTATTCGTCGAGTCGCAGTTGGACAGTACGTTTCGAATTCAGACACTGACCCATCCCACAGGTCGATATCGAAAACGACGACGTCCGGTCCATCTACCAGTGATTCATAGAAATCAGTGGTCGTGTTGACTGTGTCCACGTCGAAGGTTTCAGCCAACCAGTCGCCATATAACGCTGTGAGTCGCTCGTCACAATCGGCGACGATGGCTGTTGGGGTCGGTGTTTCGAGATGCTCTTGACCCCATGCACTGAGTGTCGAAAAGACCGGCTCTAACTGGCGACCCGAGGAAGTCAATTCGTATTCGATTTGCGGTGGTGCATCGCTAATCTGTTGTCGTCGAACCAATCCGTTTTCGGTGAGCGACGTCAGCGCTGTCGTGAGCATATTTGAAGAGATGTCCGGCAACACTGATTCGAGTTCACTGAAACGAAGCGGTTCGCGATGGAGGAGGGCAAGAATAATTGCAGGTTCCCACTTGTTTGAAAGTAATTCAAGTACCGCAAGCGAAAGTCGATCACTCGGCGGCACCAACACCGTGCGACGATCCATACGGAGTTACCGCCTAACTAACATATATCTATTTCCAATTTAGTATCTTATTTGCTAATATCTATGTCGAGACTTTCTGTGGCGTCACCACTTCATCTGTTGCTCGTTGAAGACAATCCCGACGATGTCCGACTCGTCGAGTGGGCTTTTACAGCAGCGCCCGATCAACACCCCCACTCACAGGAGCAACAACACTATGGTGCGAAAGCAAATCCCCTACTCGATAGCAAAAATCTCGATCACGTTACACGACTAGCCGATGCGATTGACCACACTAACACACAGTCTCCAGATGCCGTACTTCTCGATCTAGATCTTCCGGATAGTCGTGGCATTGAAACACTCGACAGCTTTGTTGATGGGACCTCACCTATTCCGGTTGTTGTTCTGACTGGTCGCGGTGAAGGGGAACTTGGCGTCGATTCGATCAGGCGTGGTGCCCAGGATTACATATACAAGGGAGATCTTACACACCAACGCTTGCTTCGAACGATTCGATACGCTGTAGAACGCCACGAGATACAACACCGATTGCTCGATGCAACTGATCGGCTTCGACTGACAAATCAGATTCTTCGACGACGACTGCGAAACGATATCAGTGTCATCGTCGGGCAGGCAGACCAACTCGCAGACTCCGGTCAGTACAGTAATCGACCGCTCGAGTCGATTCTGGATGCCGCGCGCGATATCGAAGCGGCGATTGATATCACTGCAGAGGTTACTGATTCAACTGCATACAGAGACAGCGGCGATCCGATGGTTGAGCTTGGAACGCTCGTCTTGGCCGCAATTAGCCGTGTTGAGCAGACAACTGGCGTCTCAATCAAACGTTCAGACCCCGAGGCGGCGACCTTCGGCTGCCCACCGCCGCTTCGGATAGCGATTACGCATCTCCTTTCAGATGCAGTCCAACGGGCCACCCCCTCTGGAACGGTTTCTGTCATAACCGAATTTGTTGACGGCGAGGCGGTACTCACAATCAGCAACACTGGATCGGAACTGACGGCGGAACATGCGATCCTTCTAGAAACCAGTGATAACCCAGACCTCACAGCCCCTCGTGGAACCGTTGGACTGCAGGTCGCGTCGATGATTATCTCGAGATTTGGAGTCCCTGTTTCTATCCACGAAAATACGCCGACTGGGTCAGTAATTCGACTTCACGTTGGTGAGATAGACCGATTGTGAGTCGGGTGCGGTAATTTGTTTTGCGTCCCCTTCCAAGCGGTCAAAGCCCGGATCGAACACAACACATACATAATTTTATTATTCCGATATTCTTAGAGGACGTATTATTATCGTCTCACTATCTTCGATAACACTGTTTGGGACATGGGAGTGGCAGTGGACGGTCTATACGCTATTTGTGCTGTTGGCAGCGGCAACGCTGGTTGCTGTTGCTATTGGTGTGTGGCAAAAGCGTGATGTCCCCGGAAGTACCGCGTTTTTGCTGTTGCTTGGTGCGATGGTTCTCTGGGCTGTAGCCTATGGGCTGCAGATTGCTGGCGCAACTGAGGAAACCAAACTGTTCTGGGGAAATGTCAACCACATTGCCGTCGCAATTGTCCCAATCGCGTGGCTTGGATTTGCACTGCAGTTTACGAATCGAGACCAGTTACTCACGCCACGGATCGTGGGTGGCCTCTCGGTAATTCCAGGGATATATCTCGTTCTCGTGTGGACGAATCCCCACCATCAATTAATTCGTGAATCGTTTGGGGTTCAGTCTGTTGATGGTAGCTCACTCCTGCTTATCGATCAGGTGTTTGGTCCGGCGTTCTGGTTTCATGCCGTGTACGGCTACGCACTCATGGCTGTTGGAACGTTGCTGTTTGCACAGCTTTTTATCTGGTCTCCGAAGGTGTATCGGCAGCAGGCGGGACTGTTACTCCTTGGTGCTATTATCCCAATGGTAGCTAACCTTGCGTTTCATACGAACCTTTATTCACCATCAAACTTCGACCTGACACCGTTCAGTTTCGTCGCCACAGGGCTGTTATTTTTTGTGGCAATCTACCACTACCGGTTACTTGATTTGGTTCCAATTGCACGCGAATCGGTTGTTGATACCCTCTCTGAAGGAATCATTGTCGTTGATACTAAAAATAGAGTTATTGATATAAACAGGGCAGCAGTGACGATACTTGAACTCGAGGGCGAGACGGTGATTGGAACTGACGTCCAACAAATCCTCCCACAGGTCGTTGCCGATGAACAGTTTGCCGAGAATCGATCCCCAATTAGCAGTGAGGTTGCGTGTGAAATCGATGAAACAGTAGTGAGACTAGCTGTAACCAAGACGCCGCTCGTTGATGTCAATGAAAATGTAATTGGGCGAACAATCACCCTTCGGGATGTGACCGAAACCCGAGCGCTTGAAGCGGAGGTTTCGACCCAATTGGATGAGGTGCTAGCGGTAAACCGCGAGCTAGAGACGTTTACTACCGCTATCTCTCATGACCTTCGACAACCAGCGAGAACGACTGAACGGTATATTGACCGTGTTCGTCGGTTAGAAACGGACCTCTCGGCTGAGAGCGAGGAGATTCTTGCGGTGGCGCAGACGAACGCCGAGCGAATGCAAACGATGCTGTCAGCACTGCTCGAGTATTCCAGAATTGAACGCAATGACGACCAGTTTGAGGCAGTCTCGCTGGCTGCAGCCGTCGACCGGTCAATAACGGGCCTTCGATTTGCGATTGAGGAGACTAACGCGACTATTTCGGTTGGCACCTTGCCAACAGTGGATGGTATCGAGCACCAACTTGTTCGGCTGTTTCAGAACATTATTTCGAACGCAATTAGGTACGCTGGTCCCGAGCCACCGGCAATCGAAATCGAAGCCACGACAACCGAGACAGCACACGTGATTACTGTCGCCGATAGGGGTGTCGGCATTGACCAAAACGAAATTGAGTACGTCTTTGAATTGTTCACGAGGGGACAGCATGCGGACCTAACAGACGGAACTGGCGCCGGGTTGGCTCTGTGTAAGAAAATTGTTGCACAACACGGTGGCTCGATTGAAATTGAATCGACACCCGGTGAGGGCACTGATGTGATCGTTCGCCTGCCGAGACGAGACTAATTCGAGCGCTCAAGTTCGCCTCCGCTAAATGAACTCCATTGCAGCTATTTTCTCTCAACGAATTTTTACTAATCGATGACGGGGAGCGTTGTCCTCTCCATTATGAGAGTGAACCGCCTCGGGGTCAAGTGATTTGAGAATCGGAGATTCTTATTATCATGCGAAACGTATGGTTTCGCGGACCTCGCGAATCTTGATTCGCTCAGTCACGGAAACCAAAGATATCCGTACGACCCTGAACACTCTGTCTTCCACTACCTGTAGATTTAGTGTCCATCGGTGTCGATGTACCGTACAGAGTCGGCGTGTTGACCTCTTTGGCGTCGAAATCGGATAATAAAAGCGCAGCAATCAACCGATGGGACTACATAAGATTCATGACGAGTTCTCGTGTTACCTCGTCGTGCTCGTATCGGTCACCGCCGTGCTCCTCGTAGAATGTATCCGCGTCGCTCGTCTCGCCGAAGGGGATTATTGACGCTCCCATCGCGCCACCAACATCACTGTCAACGACGAGCGAGAGATCCGAAACGTCTCCGAACGCTGTCTCTTCGAGGTGGCGGCTGATCACGGCTTCACCGTCGCTTGTCTCGAGTTCGTAGTCGACAGTTGAGTAGTCCGTCAGGTAGACAACATCGGGCTCCTCGCCCCCCTCGAATGTGAACGCGTACGTACAGAGCGAGCTACAGAACTGCGCTGGCCTTTCTTCTCCGACCGCGTCCATTGGCTCCTCGTAGTGGGCCTGTCCGGCTGGCCCCGGATGGTTCTCGATAACCATCGTACACTGATCGCAGTCTTGACTGCCCTCGATAGTGATCGGATCGGGGACGGGTTCATCGCCGTTCCCGAGACAGCCGGCAACGGCCGCGAGACCGATCGTTCCGACGCCCCCGAGGACTCCTCGCCGGGTGGCTGTCCGATCCTGACCGTGTTGCATTGTTGGCTCGTCCATACCGTCTAGTAGGACTAATACAGTAAACAAAAACTGGTCCAACCGCCGAAAGAGCCACCCATCTTAGACGCGGACGCAGAGACAACACGAACTCCACTCGCTGTGTTCTTACCGTATGGGAATAGTAGATGACGGTTTAAGTGATGGGTTGGAATACAGCGTAATGAGTTCGGATGGCGCCAGCAACGATGCACCCAGCCCCCACCCGTACACTGAAAACCGTGATTTACGAGTGGTACTCGAAATAGAACGTGGTGGCCCGTGTTTTATTGATGATCTCGATGGCGACGTTATTGACGTCGAGGTGCGGGTAGATAATGGAACCTGCCAGTCGGAAGTAATCGTCTGTGAGAGCTGTGATACTGACAGGCCGACTACTGAAACCTGTCTGTCAGAGTCAGCAAACGACTCAGAGCACGTGATTACGAAATACCATACAGATGAGGTTTGTGATCACTGCCCGACTGCGGTGTTTTCGGCCCATGGCTGTATCCCGCATTTTCTGCGAGAGGGTGACCGCTCGTTTTTTATCAAGACGTTTCTGCCCTCCTCGGCAGTCGTCTCAGATCTCGTTAGCGATCTCAACGACATCGGTTCAACGGTCCGGCTCGTTAGTATGACCCATACGGGCAGTGGCGAGGAACTCGCCGAAGAGATTTATGAGGTTGACGTCTCGGTGCTGACGCCGAAACAGCGTGAGGCATTGCAGTTGGCAATCGACGAAGGCTATTACGAATCCGGTGAGGAGCCATCGATGGCGTCGCTTGCCGAGCAGTTCGATATTTCGACCTCGGCGTTCTCCCAGCGATTGTCCCGTGCCGAACAGAACGTTATGGGGCAGTTTTCGGACAGTAACTGACTATCTTCTTACAGCGAGAGAATCCCGCCGTTCACGGCGTTAACGAGAGCGGAGCTCTCGTTCGCACACCAGAACGTTTCACGTTCTGGGGACGTCCTCAGAACGCTTGCGTTCTGATGGGCATCGCAAACCTTCGGTTTGCTCAACGGGCGTGAATCGCGTCACTCGACTACGTAACCCACCGCTCGATAGCAGACCGGATATTTAACACTAATCCGAACGGCACTGTCTAGTTGAGTTAGTTTGAGAAGTGAGCAGGCCGTTGAGTGAATTGGTTAGAATGCTCGCAGACCTGCTCAGTGAGAGCAACGACGCGAATTTAAAAGAAGCTTGGGACGGACGGCAACGCCCGTCAGGGCGTTCGCCGTCCGTCTCCACGCAACTGGATGTTCTCTTCGTGAGACAACAACGATTCTTGCTGAATTAGGCGTTGAGCGCTCTCATGGAGCGGTTTGGAACTGGGTACATCGGCTAGCTGACAGCGCTCCGGACCCGCCGAGGGCGAAGCCCTCGCGGGTCGCGGTTGACGAGACCGCTGTCAAGATTAACGGCGAGTGGTCTTGGTTGTACGCTGCAATAGACCTCGACACAAAGCTGATTCTTGACGCCCATCTGTTCGGCCGTCACGGCACCGATCCGGCAGCTGCGTTCCTGCATGGGATCCGCGAGAAACACGATCTCTCCGAAGCGGTGTTTCTCGTCGATCAGTTTGGCTATCGGACTGCCCTTGCGCGGTTGGGGCTGAACGGTCGGGCTGACTATACCGACAGAAACCTCATCGAAAAGTGGTTTCACACGTTCAAAATGCGTGTTGACCGTTTCCATAACTCGTGGGTGGGCAGTCGGCGGAGCGCTCGAAGCTGGATTGAACAATTTGTGCATTACTATAACCATCAGAGACCGTATCAATCGCTCGATGGACGAACTCCGGCTGAGGAGGTGCGGAACTAGACAGTGCCGTGCGTTCTCGTGCAAGATACAGCGTTTGGATGAAACAAAGCCGGCTTCGCTTGTTCCAACTGTCATGCACTGAACCAACAGTTCAGTAGACTGGCGAAAGTGGGACGAACTACATCGAACAGTCACTGTTCGGCGTCGGTCACCCGCTGGTTTTGATAATCGCGTGTCGGTCAACGGGCGTTGATAGCATCACCGTCGTCGACAGTTAAAATGGTGTTCCAGCCCTTATCAGACCGATTCGTGCGCCGCGGTTGTCACCCGATCTAGCGTCTGGACGGCCCAATGGTAAAACGGTGACTGGGAGGTTGATTCAACACGGTTGCGGAACGCTGGTACCCAATCGAAGTGCTCGGCGTGAAATTGGGTGTACTCCTCGATGTTGTCAGTCTCCAACAGGAGGCTCCCATACTCCAACAGCAACGAGATGTGGTCTGCCGGGTAGGCTGGTGGCACCTCGGCGTCGATGGCTTCGTATCGTCGCTGCATATCGCTGGCTGGCGGGCCTGCCAGGATGCCGCGTTTGTCGCCGTCCCACCAGGCCTCGTAGGCTGATTCCGCCGGTGGCGCGTACTCGCCGTCGAACGCTTCGAACGTCCGGAGATACGCCTCCTGGGGCGACCCTTCAAAGCGGGGCGGCAGTTCGATGCTGTCCAGTCCCAGTGACTCGGCACGGTCGTTGACCGTCGTGGCGAGCGTGCCGTCCTCGAGCGCTTCGATCATGGCGTCGTCGGGATGTTGGAAACAGGTTGCTAACACCGCATACAGGTCTGCGTACAGTTGATTCATATGGTGAAAGAATGCACGGCGTGATTAGGTGACGACAATCGGTTGTTGGATCGCCGTGAACACCAACATGAACCGAAGCAGGAACGAGCCGGTGATGACCAGCCCGAACTTCATTGTTGTCACACGCTTTGTTGCTAGTACGCTCGCCTCGCCGACGAGATGCTGGGCCGCCGATATGGCAAGTGGTGCCAGTAGCCCAGCCCCAACCACCCCGATCAACAACAGCAGGCCAACCCCACTGGTGATGTTTTCCAGTGTCGCCGTTGCGGTGACACCGCCGGCCGAAAGCGTGTACAACAGTGCGGCAAACACACCGATTTCGGCAACGATCACCGCGTCGTCGAGTGTGCCAAACCGGTGAACGAGGTGGGTCTCGAGGTCGTGTAGCTGGTAGGTGACTGCGATAACCATGGCAATGCCGGCCGAAAATCCACTGGCGACGAACAGCGGTGGTAACAACGTCTCGTTCCATAACGGGACGTTCCAGCCGACCGCACTCAACAACAGCGCGGTGTAAATGACTAACATAACCGCCAGGCCAACGCCGACAACGCTTGTCACCCTGTGGATGAGGCCGGTCGGCCGCGTGAGATCGGCCCCGCGGTCGACGTAGTCGGTGAGTCCGAATCTATCGACGATGTGTCTCGGCAGCCCGCTGGCATCGTCGACGGCCTCAGTGCCGAAGGTCGCCCAGATCATGCGTGCCATCACGAGGAGGCTGAAGATGACGACGATCCACGTTCCGATAGCCATCCACGACGACCAGTTAGTGAACCGAACCGGGAACATGAACGCTCGCAGGAACGGCCCCGAGAGGTGTGCTAATAACGTCCACGAGCCAACGACGATCGTTGCGAACGAGAGCGTCCATCCCCACCGAGTGATGTATCCGTAGCCCTCGCTTTCATTGCGCTCGCCGAGCCATTCGGCCAGCGATGCCACAAGGAACGCCCCGCCGGAGATCCCCCCTAAAAAGAGGTAGATCGCCACGAAGACGTCCCAGTGACCCGATCCGTGCCACCAGAGTCCGGTTGCTGTCATGAGTTATCACGCCTCGTATGGGAACGCGTCGTCTCCGTCTCGATTCGCCTCGACGATGATGTTGGCTGGTTCCTGTGCGAACGCGTGCATCGCCTGCGCTGAGGCCTGTTCTTTCAGCTCACTGACTGGGCCGGCTTTGATCGCATCACCGACACAGTTGTCGACACACGCTGGCGTCGAGCCGCCGTCTTCCTGCTCTTCGCGTGGTGGCATCCCGTGGCCCCCGCCGGGGCCTTCGCCGAGACACATGTTGCACTTCGACATGATCCCGCCGTCGTCATAGGTGGGCGCTCCGTAAGGGCAGGCCCACCCACAGTAGTGACAGCCGATGCAGCTGTCTCGGTCGACGGTCACAATGCCGTCTTCCTCGCGTTTGACAATCGAGTTACACGGACAGACCTTTTCACAGGGAGCATCCGCACAGTGCATACACGACATCGAGATCGGCAGCGAACTCACATCCGGAAACGTTCCGGTCGTGACGTTCTTGACAGTTCGCCACTCGTCTTGGTCGGAACCCCGACCGTGTCGCTGTGTACACGACACCGAGCAGGCGTGACAGCCAATGCATTTGTCGGTGTCGAAGTAGAAGGCCCACTGTTCTCCCATTTTAGACACCTCCTCCAACCTCGACGGCAATGTGTCTGTCCGGCTGTCCCGTGATCGGATCCATCTGTTCGGCGTGGAGTTTCATGGTGTTCATTCCCTCGTAGTCCTGCTGGGCCGAGCCGGCTCCGAAGCCGTACTCACTGGTCACAAAGCCGGGGCGGATCAGCTCAGTGACGTGGGCCATGAGCTCACCACCGCCGGTTTCCGACTCGACGGCCACCATATCGCCCGTCTCAATCCCTCGCTCATGGGCATCAATCGGGTTGATATGGAGGTAGTTGCCGCGGTAGTCCTTGTCCTCGAGTTCGTTCTTGCGGGCGAACTGATCGAGCATGCGGTCGATACCCTGGTCGCTACCGTGTGAGAAGAACACCGACCGGATGTCAAAGAACTCCAGTGGGTACTCCTCGCTGAGTTCATCACCGTACGTTCCCGGCGGCTGCCATTCGGGTGCCGTCGACATGCCTGCCTCCTCGGCAGCCTGGACGAATTGCTCGTTCTTATCGAGGTCAAAGCGGAACGCTGGGCCGTCGTCGTCTTTCCATTGCTCGTAGCCGTACTCGCCGACGAGTTCGAAATTCTCCTCGCCGCTACAGAGCTCCTCGAGGGTGATATCAAGCTCCAAGAGCTGGTCGTCGATGAACTCCTCATGGTCTTCCCACGGGAAGTACTCACCCCAGTCCATCGCTTCGGCGATGCCGATGAGGATATCCCAGTCGGATTTGGTGTTGAACTGTGGCTCGGTGGCGGCCTTGCCACCAATAACCCACTGGTGTTCACTGTAGGCGCTCCACGAGCCGGTGCCGACGGTGTCTTTTTCGAGTTGGGTTGCGTCCGCAAAGACCACGTCGGCGTTGCGCGTCACGCCGTTCCAGTAGGCATCGACGGCAATGACGAGATCCATTGCCTCGAGTGCCTCCATCCAGGCATCCGCGTTGCCGTCTTTTAGCGGCATGTCGTGGTGGCAGTAGATCCCGTTGATGTGGCCGTTTTCGACCATCTCCGGGACGAGGTTGTGGGCGATTCCCTCGATGTGTCGGAATGGGTACTCGCTGTACTCGTCGTATTTGTGCAGGGCTTTCTCCTTGCCTGCGGCATTGTTCGGTAGGTCGACACCCTGAATCGTCTCTGAGGTTCCTTTGTCCTCGGGCGTCCATTCACAGACCTCAAAGGGGTCTGCAGTGGGCGTATCCCTCCAGAGCCGCAGCCCACCAGGGCGGTCGATGTTGCCGACCAATCCGTTGAGCGCGGTGATGTTCTGGCTGGCTTTCCAGCCGTTGGCCTGCTGGGCGGTGCCGGTCCAGACTGAGATGCCGGCCTGCGGAGCCGCCTCGGCGAAGCCGCGAGCGATCTGCCGGATTTTGTCGGCCTCGATGTCGGTGATCTCGGCGCCCCACTCGGGTGTTTTGTCCGCGACGGCCTCACTGTAGGCCTCGAAACCGTAGGTCTGGTTCTCGACGAACTCGACGTCGTAGAGATTCTCCTCGATGATAACGTGGGCCATCGCCAACGCGAGTGCGCCGTCAGTTCGTGGCTTGATTGGGAGCCACTCGTCGGATTTCTCGGCGGTCTCGGTGTACTGGGGGTCGATAGTGACCAGTGTCGCGTTGTTCTCCTCGATGGCTTTCAGCAGGCCTTTGGCCTCGAACTGGCCGGCAAACGCCTCGAGTGGGTTGCGGCCCCACATGATGAGATACTCCGAGTGCTGGTAGTCCGGAATCCGGTTGTTCGCACCGACACCCATCATCCCGCCAGCGACGAACGTCGGGCCGGCACAGACGTGGACACCGCGGCCGATCCGCTCGGGCGTGCCGTACAAATCCCGCCAGATTGTCCGGAAAATGGGCGTTTCGGCCCAGCTTCCAGCATCGAGAAACGTTTCGGCGCCGTGTTCGTCGTCGAACTCGCGGAGCCGTTCGGCGGTGTACTCGAAGGCATCCTCCCACGATGCCTCCTGGAGTTCGCCGTTGACGCGGATGTAGGGCTGTTTGATCCGCTCGGGGTCGTGGGTTTTGTCGAGTTGTGCCAGTCCCTTCGGACACAGCGTCCCCTCGGTTCCGGGGCCAGCACTGCCGCGTGGGTTGCCGTCGACGCCCGTGATGCCAACAACGGTGCCGTCGTCGGTCACTTTCACCTCTTGGGCGCAATTGTGACAACACATCCAACAGTTGCCAAAGGCCATGTTGGCGTCGGCGACCGGGGTTGCAGTCCGGTCGGTGCCAAAGCCAAGCTGCTCGCCCGTATCCGACACACAGCCACCGAATGCAGCCATCGTCGCCGCACCCACGCTGGCTTTCAGCAGTGACCGTCGCGTCAGTCCACCTCCGGACTCACTACTCATGGTTCATCACCGCCGCGGGCGTGTAATCCTCACCGAATTCGTCGATGAGTTCGTCTTCGTACTTCTCGTGGAACGTCTGTTCATCTAACTCGCCGTTGGCGACGCGCATGGCGTCAATCCCCATCCGTCGACCCAACTCCTGGTCGTACGGACAGCTTTCGGGCCCGTCCTCGAGATCCGCAACGATATCAAGGGGGTCGACGTCCGCGTCGGCCTGACTCACTTTCGATGGTGGAAGATCCGGATTGCTCATATCTATACATGCGTTCCTGTCTCCGGTAGGTCTCACTCTCAACCGCTGAAGGGTTTATATACTGAACCCGATTCGATAACAAAAAATAGTAATGAACCGGCCCCATCACCCTCTCTGTAAATTTTCGTTGTGAGTACTGATTCCAGTGGCTCTGGATGAGGAAAAACTCATGGGCGCGTCTTTGGAGTATAAATTATTGGTCAACAACGTAATCAAAAGCGGGCCTGACGAGACGAGCAGGCCGTAATGGAGTGCACACTGTGTTTTTTCTACTCAAAAGGAATCACTTCGAAGACATCGAACAAGTATCAACGCCAAGTATCGAGTACAGACCACAGGTTCCCGCTGCCGCAGTGCCAAGCATCATGAGTGCAACGATGCCAAGTAGCAGCGAGACGGCACCCGGGAGCGCGACAACTCCCGCGAGGATACCGAGTGAGACAGTACCGGCAACGGCACCAATAGCGATTCTGATTTTCCGATCCACCGAACCAACATTTTGGGCCATATACATAATCTGTTTTTCTGCCACTTAACAGTTACTGGGTTTGTTTTAACCAACAAACTAACATAATAGCGAAACAGTAAGATCTGGAATAGTATGGTAGAGGTGGATTCTGACTGCAATGACAGTTAAATGATTATATTACCGATCGGTCTTTATACCTGCAGGAGATGCCCTTTCGCTACTCGAGGGCTGATTTCGATGCTTAACCTGCAGCACCGAATCTGTGGGGACGGTTCTCTTGGACACGCGATTGTTCTCACAAGATGAAAAACCGCCATCCAGGACGAAACACGGCTGACGGTCTATATTTAAACCCTTCTGCAGTTGAGCCACAGACCAATGCGAGGTACTATCCTGTTTGTATCTATGAACCAGTACTATCCGTCTCGGAGAAGGGAGCGATTAGTTGCCGCCACGTGTCTCAGTTGCCTATCATTGCTACCAATCTCGAGAGGTGCAGACCAATGAAGCTATCAGTTCCCTATCGATACGAAATCGAGTTCGATGTAATCGGTACCTGCCGAAACCAGTACGACTGCTGGATGGCCGAAAACAGCATCGACTGGGCCAGCCACCACGCTATTACTACCTTCGATGTCTGGCACAATGACAAAGGAATGTCTCCGGAAGTTCGAATCGTTTTTGGGTTTCAGTCGCTCAAAAAGTGGGCCGCATTCGTCAACAGCGACGTGCATGCGAGTACGAAAGATACACTCAAACAGGTCACAACCGGACTCAATGCACGGCTATGGGAACGGTCGAGTATTCAACTTAGTCAAGAATCCAGTCACAGCAAAAACGCTTTTTCTCCCTGTGAGGACCTCCCACCGGTTTCAGAGGAGTTACTATGAACAGCATTCTCCGCGAGCAACTGTCGACAGTTGAGACACCTGAACCGCTGGTCGACGATGGATTCGAGGACACGGATATTGTCTCTCAAGCGATTGTCGGCGATAGTAGCATCGACGGCAAAAGCGCTGCTGTTTCGCTGGCCCTCGGCGCACCCTACTCGCCGGCCGAAACCGAACTTGTCGCCGACGTTCGGGCGGTACTCGAGTCCGCTGGCTATGAGCCGACGTTGTCGATCGCCATCGACGATGATACACCGGCCGCCGAGGGGCCAATCGTGATCGCCGTCTCCTCCGGGAAGGGGGGTGTCGGCAAAAGCACCATCGCTGTTAATCTTGCAGCAGGTATTGCAGACCGCGGGGCCGCAGTTGGGCTGTTCGATACTGATGTGTACGGTCCAAACATTCCCCGAATGCTCGGTGTTCAGGGCGAACCGGTGCGGGTAGATCAGGACCAACAGATCGTCCCAGTCGAGGCCCACGGGATGAAACTCATGAGCGTTGGCTTTCTGGTTGCAGAGGAGATGCCAGTCATCTGGCGTGGCTCGATGGTCGACCAGACCCTCACCGAACTCTGGCACGATGTCAACTGGGGACATCTCGATTATCTGGTTGTCGACTTGCCACCTGGAACCGGCGATGCCCAACTGACTATGCTTCAGCAGATGCCTGTGATGGGATCCGTTGTCGTCACGACGCCACAGGATGTCGCACTCGATAACGCTCGCAAGGGAGTCAAACTGTTCGATGACCACGACGCTGAGGTGTTTGGCATCGTCGAGAACATGAGCGCCTTCGTCTGTTCGAATTGCGGCGAGAACCACGAGGTCTTCCGGGCCGGCGGCGGGACGAAACTCGCCGACGAGTTTAATCTCCCCGTGTTGAATCGCATTCCACTTGATCCAGCTATCGGCGAGGCCGGCGAAACCGGCGAGCCGATTGTGTTTAGCGAGACGGATGTCAGTGGGCTATTTGCCGATTTCGCGGGCGATGTGTTAGATCACATCGGACGGCGTCGACGGCACTCACATACAGCTCGAAGCGACACCGCAGACACATAACCCCATTCGTGGCCGTTTCGACAATCATACCACAACCTCTTAAAACGCGGTACCAGAATAGCACAGTTATGGCTACAACGTCCACAACTGGTACTGATACAACGATCACTAAACCCAACAGTCCTGTCGGCTATATCGCCATCGTGATGGCACTCGTAACAGGGATATTACATTTTGTCGCTGCGACGAACGCGATTCAGTTCAGTCAGGTGCTCGGGATTCTATTTGTGCTCAACGGGTTGGGGTTCCTTGTCGGTGCAGCGTTGTACCTCACCAACTACTGGCGAAAAGAGCTGTTTATCGTAGCGGCGCTGTACTCGCTTGTAACGATTCTCGCGCTGTTCCCGGTACAGGGGTGGGGTGTTGAAGCGTTCTATATGCAGGGGAATATTAACCCGCTCGCAGTGATCACGAAGGCTGCAGAGGCAGTACTCGTTGTCTGTGCGGTCTATTTGTACGCAGCAGATTGATATCCTCCCCGCGCTGAAGCGCGAGGCTTTCTCCTTGACTCTCCGTAACTGCCCCTCAACCGTTCTCGTGTTTTCGAGCTTCGGACCAGACGACTAAGGGCGACTGAGCGCTCAGTAATCCTGATGAGTGATCCGATCCAGTACGAACCGATCGGGGTGATCCGAACGCCGTTTGACGATCCGAACGGAATGCCGATCCAGCCAGCCGGGGAGTCGTCTGCTCGCGGGACGGTCGAACTCGAGGACGAGTACAAAGCTGCCCTCGCCGACCTCAACGGGTTTTCCCACTGTATCCTGCTGTATCACTTCCATGCCGGCGACGACGGATACAGCCTGCGGCCAACACCGTTTCTCGATGATACAGACCGCGGTCTGTTCGCCACTCGCGCACCGAGTCGCCCCAACCCAATTGGGCTTTCGGTGGTCGGCGTCGAATCGGTCGACGGATCGGAGGTCACCGTCAGCGGGATTGACGTAGTCGACGGCACGCCCCTGTTAGATGTCAAGCCGTTCGTCGGAGCTTTCGACGTCCCCGGGGAGTCGACCGACGGCTGGATCAGCAACGTACGGGCCGACGTGGAGACAACCGCAGCCGACGACCGGTTCGTCAATTAGCCGACAGGGTAATCAATAGAATTGGGAGGCACTAACAATATCAATCGACCAGCATCTCAGTATTACTATCGACCAGCAGTAGCTAATTGTCGACGGAGATACGGCCGGAATGAGCGCCGCCACACGGCTCCGTCGCTGGACGAGACAGCCGAATCGTCGTCATTGAGTCGGCTGACAACGTATCGTACGCGAGTTATGGGCTCCCGTACCACCTGACCAATACGGTCGGCGAATCCGAGTTTGCGGTGATGGGTGTCGACCAATTGAGCGCGGCGTTCAGTCTGGATATTCGGACTGTTTAAATCTTGAGTTGAATTGGGGTATTGTACTCTTTTCTACTCGACTTTGGACCTTCGCTGAGGAAGGCGGCTTAGCCCTTCGATTCAGATAAGTTCACCTCGCTCTTTGTCTCAATGCAATCCTCGACAGCATCGATGATTTTCTCATACCCCGTGCACCGACACATATTTAGTTTCAATTCATTTCGAATATACTCTCTTTCAATCGTCTCTTCTTTATTTGTCGTTTTGACTAATCCAGCAGCAGCCATTATGAATCCTGGTGTACAATAGCCACATTGTGAAGCAAAATTCTCATGAAAGGCCTGTTGAACTTCATGAAGTGACCCATCATCACTGGCTAACCCGTCAATTGTTGTAATTGACTTCCCATCAGCTTTGCCGACGAAATAAAGACAAGACTTCACTGGTTCTCCATCGACATGAACTGTGCAGACCCCACAAGATCCAGACTGACAACCCGATTTGACGCCTGTTTTCCCGAATTCGTCACGTAAAACATC
>LFCJ01001092.1_pt1 | contig 18321 bp, 13 predicted proteins | sample 643141 | NCBI WGS metagenome assembly LFCJ01 (sample SAMN03766243, study PRJNA286221) | soda lake metagenome | biome: soda lake; feature: Kulunda steppe; material: water; isolation source: sample B1-Br-g2 brine of Lake Bitter-1 | place: Russia: Kulunda steppe | collected 2010-07
GGGCACCCTGCGCGCGAGGCTGCATGCTCTCTTACTGCCCCACACGCTTGCGCCCGCTGGCAAACCGAGTGATCTGCACACACACACACACACACACACACACACACACACAGGTGCACACACCTCCAGGCATAAACACATATCCCTGCCCGCACATGCGCCTGCAGGCAAGCTGAGTGACGAGGAGCAGGAGCTGCTGGGGGATGCACTGAGCCTGCTGGCATATGACCAGCCAGAGTCCGCCCCGGCCGGGCACCTGCTGGGCCAGGTGCGGCGTGTGCACTAGTGCATGTGCGCGCTCGCGCATGTGCTGCGTGCGTGCGTGCGTGCGTGTTGCGCGTGTGCATGGGAGAGTGGGTGCAAAATCTGGCTTGCGTGTAGGTGCATGTGCGCCTGTACGTCCGAGTACGTGCGCACACCCGCAGCTCTCCCCAGGGCACGTGCCCTCTGCTTGCCAGGCTAACCCTCACATTGCATGCTGCCAATTCCTCTGCACACGGACACGGCGGATGCCGCGGCCGGTCACCTATGCACCCGGCATGCTGCGGCCAGTCACAACAGCGCCCACGGCATGTGCCGCAGCTGGTCACAACGCACACAGCATATGCCGCGGCCGGTCACAACAGCGCAGAACCCGCTGCAAGTGCCATGTGCTACCTGCGTGCCCCAGGGGGATGCACCTCCTCGAGCACTGCGCTTTGTATGCACCTGCGAGTATGCATGTGTGTGGCTGTGCCTGTGTGCCCGTGTGTGGCTGCCTGTGTGTGTGTGAGTGTGTGTGCCTGCGCATGCGCTAGTTTGTGGCTGCGGGCTTGTGTTTACCTGCACAGAGCCATCTAGATGTGCGTGGTGTGCCTGAGTGGGCAGTCCATGTGCAGCAGCACGCATGCTTGCATGTGTGTGCGTGAGCTGCGCAGGGTCACCGTGATGCGCTGGCAGATGCCGTGAACGGAGCCATCCTGGCGCACCAGGGGGCGCCCCCCTCCTCCGCGCTGGAGCGCCTGTCCCGCCAGGTGTGTGTGGCGTTTCGCTCTGGGGCCGTGATGCGAGCTGGGTCACTGTTTCGTGCACAGCGAGCGCTTGGGCACACCAAGCAGCACCTGTAGTGCACGTGTGTGGGGAAACTATGGAACAGGTGGCCAGGTGCGTGGCGCGGTCTGTGCTGGGTCACATCTGGAGTGTGTGGCAAGGCGCTGTGGAGTGTGTGGAATTGCACAAGGGATTGCTTGACGAGCTTGCGGCGTGATCCCCTGCTGCTGGGGCCCGTAAACAGTGCGAAGAGGGCATTGTGGACATGAGCGCAAGGCTGGCAGGTGGCCAGGTGTGCACCGAGGGGAGCAACCTATGAAGATGGTGTGGGCTTGAGAAGCCTGTATACCTTTTCTCGAGGCCGGACCCAAAGGTCAGCCCGCCTGCAAGGCCAGGCCGCCAATTGACGGGAGGACATGTGGACCCTGAGCCTGCAGGCAAGCGCAGCAGGCTCTTGCACTGGTGCCAAGTGCTAACGGGGGTGGAAGGGATCACGCTTTGATCTTGGTGCAGGCCCCTGCTGGCCCTCCTTGAAATCGGGCTGGCAGCCTATCAAATGGGATGCGTGGCTTGGGCTGCTCATGGGTCACTACCAGGCTCCTGCACCGTGTGCTCTCCTCCCAGCCATCCTTGCCCGCCTCCGCCGCCTGCCTTCTCCTCCTGGGTGCTGCCAGTAGTGAGCAATGCCCCTCTTCTACCTGGAGCCAGACATGACATTGGAAGCCCAGGTGCATCCCAGAAAAGTACTCCAGATTGAACCAACCTTTATCCTTTGAACAGTGACGCACACACTGAAAGTGAATGATGTTCACAAAAACATACCATCAGCATGTTGTAAGGGTTGAGGGATGAAAGGAGGGGAGGTGATGTGAAGCCTAGGCGCATTTGAGTGTTGCCTTCCCTCAATCTACCTTACTCCCAATTTCAGTGAGCCGATCGATGAAAGTACATTGCTTGGGCATATCCTGAGTCACAAGCGCACACAGTACAGTGCAAGGAAGGCATTGTCATTGTACAAATATAGGCACAGGTAGATTTTGGTGCATCAACAGCAGCAAAGACAGGGCCTGAGTCCTGGTTGATGTGCTCATTCTCAAAAACTGTGTGCATGAGCTGCAGCGTCACTTCTCAGGCACTGTGCTTTATGGGCATATGGTGGTAATCAGAGCACAAATGATGACCACCGAGGTATGGGATACACCCTGACGCTGCAGGTCATGCGCAACAGCCAGGAAATATTTGGAGCTTTGGGTGTCTCCCTCTGCGATTAAAAACATTGAACAACCCTTGGTTGTCTTGGAATACTCACAGGCAGATAGATGTGTCTGCAAAGAAGCCCTATCATGAATCTAGAAGCACGCCACAGATAACATTGAATAAGAATCGAGAAGTTGCATAATCAATTAAGTCTTGCATGGACCACCTGGATGTCGAAGTAGAAGTGCCGGAAAAATCCTGTATCCACACAGATTCCTTTTATATCTCATGTCTAGGGGGCTATCTGGATCTGGTGTATGCCTCCCTTCGCTCATTGTAATCCTGCTTTACTTGCAACCTGTTCCTTATTTGCAGGCGTTGACAGTTACGCAAGCTTTACAAGACCGCAACCATCCACAAACACTACTGGTCGATGGGCGTGCCTTAATTTTTGGGTCCTGATTGGTGACATGGTCTATGTAAATCAAGTGAAACACATGGACTCATTTGGGCATACCAGTCAACTCTCTGTAGTTTCTGGCATACTATGGGTAGTTTCTGGCATACTACTCCAAATAGTATTTGGAACATTAACAGTAGTGTACTAGTAGTGTACATTGTGCTACTGGAGTTTTCCCAGTCAAGTTTAGAGACAATTATGGTCGGGAAACCCACCAACAGAAGCAATACCATGCCTACCTTGCGCCCATAGAAAATTGGGCACTTCCTGTCTTCAAAGAGGCTGGCTTCACACCTAAGAAGGTCAATCCTATAGCCCGCTCTGCCATTGGGTGCGCATGCTGTGAAATTTGCTTCTATAATTTTGGCCTTCAACCTGATACAAATGTACCCCGGGTACCCTACCGGAAGACCCCTTCAATGACATGTACATTTGTAAGGTCTGCGACCGAATCTAGAGGGTAACAAGGGAAAGTTGACAATGTTACAAGAAAAGAAAAGAAAAGGTTACAAGGGTAAGTCTACTAGGGTAAACCGCCAGCCAGGTCGTTAGGCTGATTGGTTTGTTGCTGGTCTTCGCCGGCCAAAAAATAGTCCATAATGTCCGAAATGAAATGTCAGAGTTTGTTGTGCCGTTACGAAAGTCAAAGATAGTCTGACCACTAGTAGGCAAGGCATGTAAAATATGAGGGGCCTCCATAGAAAAGGATTGGCAGAAAGGGAGGAAATGGAACGAGTACTTTCTCCTGGGAGAGCACACAAACAAGTCTTGGCAGTGAAAAAGAACATGCACCTCATTTTGAACAGCAGCACAGAAACACTTGTCACAGTGGCCATTTCCACTGCGCCAAATGGAGGATTCCACCGCGAGAGAATATGCCCAAGCGAAACCTGCTCACATTCCTCATAACATGCTTAGAGAGATGCAGATAGCGAGGAGGCATCAGGGGGGCACCCCCTTTCCGCACCTGAGTGCATGAATCAGCTTGAAGATCTAAGAGGGGACAGGCAAACCAAGAATGATAAGTCACCAGTTTGCTGCCGCTTTCCAGAGGGTTAATGTCAATAATGTCCCTCCGCACTTTTCTCATCCTTAACTGCAGTTAGGTCTCTCGGTAAGAAGTGCCGTTTTCCGTACTCAACATTGTTCCACTTTCCTGAACCTCATGTCAGCAGTCAAATCTGAGTAACAAATAGGGAGCCCCTGCAAGGAAGCTTGTTAATAAGTGTCGCAGCCTTGCAATCCCTCAAAGGCGTGCGAAATATCCGAAGCACAAGATGCTATAGCCCGAGGCACCAGCATCAGATCTGCATTAAAGGCCTGCTTAAGAGTGCACTGTTAGAGGACAACAGCATCAGATCTGCATTAAGGGCCTGCTTAAGAGTGCACTGTTAGAGGACAACAACCCGTTGCAAAAACCTTATGGCAGCTCTAAAGCAATAGAATTGCAGAGGCTCTTGCGCACATTCACGTAGCACAGCCCAGTAATGCGCAGACCGCTTCACACATAGGGTGTCCTTTAAGAAAGCAGAGCTCCAAACCTGACAGCCATACATACCAGCAGGCACTACATATGCGGCATGGGCCCTACCCGTACCCATACCCATACCCATACCCATACCCATACCCGCCGCCCCCCTCATATGATATGATATGCCTCAGCTAGCCAAAGGGAAGCAAAAGGGCTGTCACATAGGGCAGTGTCCCGTACGAACCCACGTATTCAATGAGCTGCTGCAAGCATTGGTATGGCTGCTTGCTCAGACGAGGCTGTCATTTATAGTGTTTGGTGATATGTCATGCCAAGGTTCTTAACGAGTCAAAGCACTTCAAAGTAGCGCCGGCTAACATGAAAGTGGGCACCTGAGCACCGCGCTTTGAGTTGAAATGGACCACCTCTGATTTTGCAGTGTTGATGATACCCTTACAAGGGTAAGGCCTCAGTCAAGAAGCTCGACTGTTGGCCTGCTTGTTAAAAGCACCAAAGGGGGTCCATGAGCAAGTCCATAAACAGGACAGCCTCAAGAAGAACAGTAAAGCAACACCATAAGACTGCCCAAAAGTAGGGTACAATGAGGTCTGGAGATGATTATTGGAAGAATTGCAACCGAATCTACCACTGGGTATGCCTCAAGAACAATGGCTGCTATACCGAGAGGCAGAGAAGAAAGGAAGTCAACAAGAATGACAACTGGGCTTGCCCTGGCTGTGCTTACCTTTAAAAATGGCCCCTCAGCTAGACTACAATCCAAGCTACTTGCACTTGAAAACAAAAATGCTCTCAAGGCCTTGGTCTGGAGCGGGGGGCTAGTAGCCACCCTCCAGATCCCCACTAGTTTTCCCCACTTGAAGACATGGAAATTTTTCCATTGATGAAGGAGACTCTTGGCGCTTTGGGCCAATGTGTCTCCTTTTTCTTTATTGATGCGGAGCGTCTTGCTGCCTGCGTAGTTTTCTTCTCTTTTTTTCTTATACTTTCGACATGCAGCCTAGCAGTCGCTTGCGTAGTTTTTCTTTTCTTTCTTTCCTTCTTTCTAGTCGCACTTATATGACTGTAGCTTATCCTTAGAATCCTGCATAACCCTGTGTATCCCGCAGCCACTGCTACCTCTCTGATCCCTTCTTACTCAGACCCAACCAGGCTCATGTAGCAAGGGGGACCCAGACGCCTGACTAGGTGGCGGTTCCTTAGGGCCTACTGAGTCAGGGGAGCACGCTAAAACAGGGAAGCAAAAAGAAGTCGCAACTACCGATACACAACATACCCACAGAAAAATAGTGCCAATGGTTTGGCAATGGCAACGCGTCCATCATGGAGTGTGATGTATGATACATTAAACTCGAATCATAGAGAACATACAACCAGCTAAAGGAGCTCAAACACGCATGCATTCCCTAAATTGTCCAACTGCCAAGCTGGCACGTGTGTCATGTGGCAGTAGTCACGCACTTGTAGGAGAACATCTTTTGATAGCAATTCAGAACTTGCAAATGAGCAGCAGACTTAAGTACATCAGGTATGAAGTAACCAGTGCAAGGTAGCAAGATCTGCACTCTTGGTCAATAAGCAGGCGCAGCAAAGCTTGTGTACAGCTGGTATAAGAAAACAAGGGATGCATAGGTTCAAGCGCTCAACTTCGGCCGTTGCCAGTTAAATCAAGGACATTCAGCTGGAAAACAAGAGTTTAATGATACAACAGCCGAGAAGGCATGAAATAGAGCAACGCAGTAACCACAAAGAAACCCTTGCACATGGCTGGCCTTGCCCAGAGGGCTTCATTTAAATCTCAGCAGCTGCTGCGGCAGCTCCATCAATGTCGTGCTGCTCCGCGCTTGCAGATTCTCGGCCAGCTTCTGTGCTGGCCGCTTGTACAGCGCCCTCAAACATGCGGATGGTGTGCAGCAGCTGGCAAGCTGAGGGCCGCGTGGCAGATGCTAATGCAAGGGCGACAGCATGCCTGCAACGTAAGCACATGTAATACATAGAATGTGTGAGGCTTGGAACAGGTGATAGGTGCTCCTAGAGATAGATACTTGCATGGTCCCTGTGTTAAAAGTTGCCTGTGTGGGAACCTTGAACGCCTCGCCAGCTGAGCATCTGCCCCATCCTCTGGAGAGCCGACAATCAGCACAGTACAAAGAGAAACAGAGATGGCAAGACCTGCACTGTTGGCTTGCTTATGCGCCCACTGGCCACGTACCACCAGCTCTGACCTGTTTGCTTCCTCAAGGGATAGGCCCAAGTCATGCGCCGTCGTGAGCTGATGGCGCGTCATGCTGGCGCCTGTGCCACAACTGTTGACTGAAAGCAGCACATGCATCAGCAGGGATTGGCCACCAGGGAAGGAAGGCCGCACTGCATCATCCTCTCCCACGACTTGGACCACCTGAACATGTACGGCAAGTCAGAGCGCAAGATAATGCCTTACCAGGATGCAACAAGAAAGTGACAGGTGGATGAGACATCCACAGCAATGCAAAAGCTTGTCACTGTGTGCACTTACCTGCAAAAATGCCCTTGTACACCACTTACGTCACATGCCAACATGGAAGGCCTTGAACATGCTAAACTCTAGCTGCGTCATAGCACCTGCCTGACTCCTACCTGATCTACGCCTCTCCAGGCAGTTCCCTGTATGCCCTGACCTGGTGAGCACTAGTGCGTGGTTGACAAATAGCACAGCACCCCTGTACCTGGCTGCTGGTGTCAGCCAGCGCATGGAAGTCCAAAGCAGGGCCTTCGCAGTTCTCCAGCTCCTGAAGCACGTCTGCAATGATGGTTGCCACCTGAAGATTTTTCAGACAAGGATCGGGTAACAGCAAACCCAGACTTGAGCCTCCAAAGTGTAATATACGTGGCAAGCAACAACTGCACACAAGGCATTGACGCACAAACACATACATACCGTGGCTGAATGGTTAACAGCCTGTGTGAGACTGACCAACCAGAGGCAGACAAGCATGCTTGATGATATCTTCTGTGTGTAGCCCATGCAGCACACCTACGCAGCAGCTGTGGCTGACGGGCACGTGGGGAATGCAAGTGCAAGGCTGGAGAGGATCTGCGCACCTGTGCGCTCTTCAGTGGCTTTGGGGAGGGCAGGCCCCGTGTAAGCCAGCACTGCACAAGAAGGGCATCCTCCACCTGCATGTATGTGGGGGGTCATGAGGGTCCCAAGGGTCATGCACAGACAGACAAGGTCGAGCACAACAAATCATTCTCCAAGTGAAACAATCGCGCCTCATGATGACTGTGCATCCTGACTTGCGGTTTCTAAGCGCACAGTTCACTGCCAAAGCAACAAGCAAAGCAGACTTCAAGCTGTTGGATCTAACTCAGCCTGATTTAGCTTCTTGGGCGTCTCACCAGCTTTGACAAATCGAAGGCACACAGTTGGGATGACAGCTCTGCATAGCCTGCCTCTGGGTTTGAGATCAACGAGCCAAGTCCAAAGCACGCCCCTGCCTGCACGCACACACAAGAGGGTTCTGAAGGTCCAGGACTGTGCTAAGCACACATTTAAGTTTCTGTGCAAACACCTGCTCCCAGTGTGGGTCAGGTAGTCTGCTGCAAGGCCTGAAAACCAGAAAGGCAACTATTGTACAAGGGGGAACAGGCCACCATTATGTTTTTTTTAAGAACCGCCCACCAATTGAGCGGATGCAAATGGAAATCACTGAACTCGCTTGAATACAGCCTGCCAGTCGTGACTCAAAGTTGAAGGGGAACAAAGGCGATGACTTCCCTGCCTTCTGCTGTAGAGATCAGAGACTGAAGCTGTGGTCTTTGATCCTGGAGAGGCCTACCTTGACAGATACGAATGCAGCATGCATGAGATCTTGAACTTGACGCAGCACAGGGGCAGGGCTCGGTCCTCCGTCACAGAGCTGACAGATCAGTGTTTTAAGATTCTCTGCAGAGCGTTACAGAGGGGACATTTTTGTACTGTGTCGATGCACACATGCGCCTGTATTGCCACACTCATTCGTCACCACTGAACATGGTACCATTTTGTCATGACGTGTGCTCTGCATGAGCATTATGCTTTGTGCTAGAGAAAGGAGGACTGTGAGCGATGAGCGTGACAGACACCCCCCTGGAACCCCAACATTCTCTGATTAATGGCTTTGTTTTGGATTGCAGCGCGGCCCTGTAGGCAATGTGCTCAAAGCTTGTCTATTCAGTGCACACTTCCAGTCGTCTGAATTACACAGGCTTTCTTTTCGTGCTTGCAATAAAGAGTTGTTGCAGGCTTTCTTTGCCCTCCGCACTCTGGCCTGCATTGCTAAAAAAGCAATTTCATGCTGCCAAGCAAAAAATGTATAGATGAAGAGCAGACATGGTGCACCCTTAAGTGCGCATGAGCAAATGTGGAATTCTTGAAGATGAGTGGAGTAGCTACCTGTCCGTGGCGTCTCTGGCCTGCAAGCTTTGAGCAACAATTGAGAAGCTTTGTCCCTCTTGAGTGTTGGCATACATTGATACACGTGCGCACGATAACAGACACACATGCAAACACACTTATACGAATGCAGAAGATGAGGGGCTGCTGTATGTTCTAGTATTTACTCATTCCAGGTGATCATGACAGATCTCAGGTGCTGCCTCACCTGCTCGCATTGAAGTAGGAGGTGGCTGATTTGCAGCCTTGCACAGCTGTACAAGTATAGCTGTTGAGCGTGCTGCTGCATCTTCTGGGCTGTCAGTTGCATCTAAGCGCGCCCGCTTGTTTCCTAGCTCTGCAGGCGCTTGATTTTGTTCAGACTTGCTGCTTATGCCCTCATCAGACCTACCACAACAGTCACATGCAGTAAAAACATTATAATGAGGAATGAATGGCTCCAATTACGTCAAGTTGGTGGCGCTCTCAGTATCATGTACCAAACCCTAGTTGTGAAAATGTTGCTCTCACATATCATGGTTTGTCTACATTGTTCCCCTACTAACACACACAGCATGTCTCACTTACTTGACCTCACTCGCCCCTGACTGCTCTTGGCGTGACCACCAGGCTTTCATATTGGTGGTGCTGCTGCACACAAGACCGAATGGGTCAAAGATGAGAGGAACATTGTTAACAAACAAACAACTGGGCGAACATCATGCTAACAATTGCATGATGCAAGCCGTTGGAGGAGAATGCTTATAGCTTACCGACAAGGTTAAGAAGCAGTCCGCGTGATTTCAGTGCCAAATAGGAATCAAGGTGAACAATTGAGAAAACGGCAAACTAAAACCCTTGACGAGTGGAAACCCTAGGGCTTCCAAAATCTCCAAACTCTCTCAAAGTTCTCTTACAACGAATCCTCGGCTTGTTGGGAAAATAATTCCGATCAGGTATGATGTTTGCTAACGTTGTGTGCGATGTCTCCTCGCTCGAGCTCGTGTATGGTGGAAGGCGCTTAGCTGTGCAAATGAGATGGCCATCCAGTTATTTCTGAGCCCTCATTGGCTCAAGCTTACCTTGAGGGTGCCCAACAAGCTCTCACTTACCAGCTTGCTTGTCCTACACTGACATGCAACGCGAGTGCTAGCGCTCTGTACAGCCTTTTGTTTCAAGTTTGCTTCTGCAAGGAACGTGTGCACACTAACGCACGATGTCCTTGTGGCCATTTGCTTCCCTAGGCTGCAAGGTGTTTGCAGGCCAATTCAATTGATCCAATTCAATTACGCAAGGATGGAGGTCAAGAAAGAAGATCCATTTTTACGGCAGGCCTCCTGCCGTCAAGACCGTGCCTGCGATGTGATACTTGACCTGACACAGGACTCTGATGACTCTTTTGACAACTGTCTCCTTCACAGGTGAGAATTTAGCATTGTTTTTTTGGATCAAGTAAGGACAATTGTTGTGTGTAGCTGAACCTGGGAGCTAATTGGAAGGTCTTGCAAGCTTTTTAGAATCCTTATGGGACAGGTGAAAGCATTAGAACAACACAAGCTTGTTTCCTTTAGGAAATGGTCTGCCAAGCCAAATGATGCACCAGTCTGTAAAGTGCAGGGTGTTGTGTGAAAATTTGCAGAGCCGTTCTGACTCAAAAAGCTAATGGTTGAGCTTTCCATAGTACAGTATGAAAGCGATTTAGAGCAAATTTGCAGTTTTGAACAGCGCTGCTGTCACAGCAGCATTGACAGCGTCAACTGCAATTATTCAAGGCTCAATACAGTTCATCACAATAATTCAAGACTTGGACTCAAAGTTTGAGCCTCTATCTCTGGGGCTTTGCAAATTGTGTAAGCTGTCACATTTCGTAATCTATGTACACCTCAGGACAGCATTTCTAAGTATGGTCTTTTATCACCCTGCTAGGATCCTCGATAGTCCCCCCTGCTTGAGGATGCATGGATCACTCACACTCCAGAAAGGGTGCCTCAAAGACAATCGGACAAACCGTTCGCCCTGTCGTCACATGGCACCACAGCTTACCAATGCATTTAAATGTACAAACATCATACATACGGATCCTACGAAATGCCGTGGTGCAACATGCATGACACCAGTCTAGACAGCGTGAGTGATATTCCACAGTCCAACAATCGAGTTACTTAATGTGAATAAGAAGAGCAATAATATTGAAAAATACTCACAGAATGCACAGGTGCAGATTGCAGAGACACTTTTGTTCTGCTCAAACCCGGACTTGTTTGGGCTGCACTCAGCTAGCCAAACAGCTGCCGGTGCTCCTAACTCTTGTCTGTGTTACGCCGTGAAATATAATCAGCTAGCGTGCAGGCTCCTTTTTTCCTCAATGCCTCATATGAGCCCCATAGCAAGTAGTATGAAAACAGTTACTTATTTCAAGGGATGGTTAGAGCATAAATCTGACACAATGCTGCAAGAGCTTGATAAGGCAAAGGACATTCGCACACATTGGTTACACGCAGCCCCTTTCATCCATAAGACCTATCATGGCTCTAGGCTTGAGGCCCAAGCCGTAGCCCTACACAGCAAAATTCTTCCTTACATCAGTGGAGGAAAAGAGGTCACCTTGGGCCTAGGCACCATATGACCCCTCCACCAGTGAAACAGAAGTAGAAGAAGTCAAAAAGGATCAGGAGGTCGACAGGCAGTACCCCATTCCTGACCTTGATGACGAGAGGAGGCATAATTTATCTTAAGATAAGCATTCTGAACCGAGTGAGCATTAAGCTTCCTTGTGAGCTGTAGCTGTCTGAGGATCAAGGCCAAGAATCTTAAGAGGCTCCAGTAGGCTGCAGTAGGGGCTGTGAATGGTGCCACCCACTCCCGGAAGGATAGTGAAGAGGCTAAAGTTGGCAGCGGCTTGGCGAAGATGATGACAAAGCACGCTGTGCAGTTGGCTAGCAGCCTCGAGCTGGCTCCTAGGCATGGTATCTTCGCTATCTTCAAAATGTATTAGCCTTATGGACAGCTCTCCAGATAGGGAATGCATGGAAACTTTCGCGGGGAAATCTGATGAAGGTCGCAGGCTGGCACACACGGCACTTGATGGCCCAACAGCTTATTGTCAGGAAGTGCTTTGTGAGACAGGGTGGGTGGGGTTCACCAAGACATTTCATCCATCTAAATCTATCACATTTCGTCCAAAGTCTCCAGTACATTCAAGTCATTTCCGTGATGCCAGTTGGCACTTGTAGGGTAACATCCTAGACATAAACTTACTAAGCAAGTCGGCCTGCTTTGGAAGATGCTGATGCTTGCATACTTTCCATCCAGTGCTGCACCTTTTCTTCCGAGCAGAGCATGCTTTGGAAAGCAGAGTGGCGCACGACCTTTGCTTGCAAGAGCAGCGCAATGAGTGCTCCGCAGGGGCTCGGCAGCTGCACACACGAGAGTGTTACAGTAAAAAAGACGCTTGCCCGACCTGCTCTTGTACGCAGGCCTGGACCGGTGACCAGCACCTGGCCGGAGGCAGAGGGGGGGCGCAATGGTGGTGCACGGGGCGACCGCGGGCTCAAGCGTTTGCGTGCACCTGCTAGCTCCCAGCCGCCCCACATGTGCGCAGAGGGCCGCGGGGGAGCGCCTGATGGACGTGATGCACTGGAGGACAGTGATGTGGAGCTGCCAGGCGCGCCAGCCAAGCGAGTGACGTTTGACACATCGTCCAGGCTGGCGTGCGGGTGGGGCAGGGGGAGGGACCCACGGGCGGGGCCAAGGGAGCAGGAGGCTGGGGTCCCGGCACGTGCCGCGCAGGTAGGGCCACCGGCTAAGAGGCGCTCATGCTCACCTCCCTTGCGATCGCCCTCGTCTCCCAAGCGCGGCCGTGCAGCCCCAGCCCAGCATGCTCCAGCCCGCCCATGGGCCTCACCACAGCAGCACAAGCAGCAGCAGCAGCGCGGTGAGAAGCTGGGCTGGTTGCAGAGGCAGAGGCAGCAGCAGCGCGATGGCCATGGAGAGCGCGAGCAGAGCTTCCTGTCGCCTCTGACCTCCCCCATCAGCGCGTCCAGCAGCTCGCCCGCGCCCGCGTCCAAATGCGCCCCCAAAGCGTACGTGCCTTCTCGCAAAGCGCCCCCTCTGCAGTCTTCAGTGGAGCCTGACGCAATCCCCCCTTGCCAGCTGGCCTCTGAACCACTTCACGCGGCAACACTGCTGCAAGTGGCTGCGCCTGCAGCAGCCCTGCACCCAGTGGTTCCCGCTTCGGCAGTCGCCGCCGCACCGCCTAGTGCCCCTGGCTCACAGGCAATGAGCATCAGCTATCACGAGCTGCTCAGGCAGCAGCAGCAGGAGCAGCAGCAGGAGCAGCAGCAGGAGCAGCAGGAGCTGGTGCAGCACCCGGCATCGGATGAGGGCGGAAGCGACACAGGAGGTAGCCTGGCAGCAGCGCCGGCACCCGAGGAGGTCTGGATGGAGTGTGAGGGTGGCGGTGATGGCGAGGCCTTGGCAGGCCTGGCAGCAGTGGTCACAGATATGAAGGTCGGGGAGCATGCGCAAGCCTGGACGGGAGTGCCTGCCGAGCCTGCAGGACCAGATCCAGCAGCAGCAGCAGCAGCAGCAGCAGTAGCAGCAGCAGCAGCAGATGCAGCAGCTGCAGCAGGTGGAGCAGGAGGACCAGCAGAGGCTGCTGCAGTTGATGCTGCTGTGGGGATGTGGGTGGCAGGGCAAGAGCATGGCTCAAGGCAGCAGCAGCAGCAGCAGCAGCAGCAGGAGGGGCCCCTGGAGGACGAGGATGCCAGAAGCAGTGTGGCCAAGGAATTTGGAGGACTGTTGTCGTCCTTTTTGGGCAAGCTGAAGCCCAGAAGAGGGGGTTGGGCCAGCAGGGCAAGGGGTGACGACTCAGCTATGCCTGCTCTGGATTGCAAGGGGGAGACAAGCAAGGCTGAGGCTCCACCTGAGGCGGCTCGAGTCAAAGAGGAAGGCACATGCATGCCTGGTAGGCAGGCGCGAGCAGCTGGTGCAGCAGCAGCAGCGGCAGGGTGCGGCGCAGGAGAGGCTGCAACAAGAGAGGCGGGGGCTGCTGGAACAGGCGCAGGCTACGCCGCCAGCAATGTGGGTGGGCTGGCAGCAGGGGGGGCTCCGGCAGCAGAGGAGGTCGGTGCAGACGCACTGTGCAAGCTGGTGGGCGTGTGCTGCATGCAGCTTGGCCAGCCCCCGGCGCCGCCTGCATTGCTGGGCGTGCTGGCACGGAGGGCAGCGGCTGTGCTGCGCGCTGGGGCCGGCCGTGACAGCGGCAGCGGCGGTGGCCAGGAGGCTCAGCATGGGTGGGGAGGAGGGCGTGGGCAGGAGGGAGCAATGGCTGCTGTGCAAGAGCACCTGATGGACATTGTCCGCTGCGCCCTGCTCACCATCCGGTCCCAGCAACAGGTAGACCATATGCTGTCAGTATTGCCCCAACAGCAGAGAAGGGGGGTGGGGATAAGGCCTAGCTTGCATTGGGTTGCTCGACAGCTGAGCAGGGTGTGATGTGTGTTGGCTTGGTTAGGCTTGTAATCAAGGCCAGACTTCAAGGCCCCTTGCCTTCAGCCTGCCCTGTGCTGCACCCCCCTCCCTCCTGCTCCTCCTCGTCCACGCAAGCAGGAATCTCTGTCGGTATCCTGGAGCATGCAGTCCTGGCTGGGCAGCAGAGATGGGCTGTGCTAGCCAAATATCATCTTTGGCTTTGAAATATGTCTAGTGTGCCGATCTGCTCGGCCGCAGGCACAGCTGCAGGCTGCAGGGGCCAGACCTTACTTGAAAAATCGCTGGTTGGTGGAGTTAGTTAGTTGGGGCGGTTGAGCTGAGCTGAGCACTGCTAGCGCTGGGAGGGCCCGCCGACCAACGGCACAGTGCGTGGAGGGGCGAACAAGTTGTGGAAAATGGGGACGCACTTATGCCATTTCTGCGGCAATGCTGATTTCATGAGGGTGCGAACGAGTTGTGAATGGTTGGGGATCAGTAGCGGGTGGGTCTGTTGCAAGCGCAGAGCCCGGACCCTTGCGCCAGGGCCATTACACGCGTCTGAGCTGCCCTATATAGCGTAGGGTCACCATTGCAGCAGAGGCACGTGCAGGCTGAGGTGTGCAGCACCCAAGTCAGAGTGCACCTAGCCTAGGCTTGCACGACATACATGCAAGCCTGAACCGACCAGCAACAGCAGCATGTGTGCAGGCAGAGCGTATGAGTGCGTGCATGTGTTGTACGCATGTGTTGTACACGCGCGTGTGTGTGCACACGCGTGTGCAGGGCCCCGGGGCCTGTGTGTGTGTTTGTGTGCAGGCGCGTGTGCATGGTGTGCGTGTGTGAGTGCGCGCGTGTGTGCGTGTGTATCTGTGCTCCTACCAACATACACCTACCAACCGCCTACCAATGGGCCTCCGCGCTGTCCCTCAGGGCATCAAGTCAGTACTGGCTGGCAGGGGCAGTGGCGACGTGGGCTACCTGCCGCAGCTGGTCCTTGAGGCCGTGACTGTGGAGAGCTGGCACTTATGTGGACTACCTGAACCCAGGTGTGTGAGGCCGTGACTGTGGAGAGCTGGCACCTGTGTGGGCTGCCTGAACCCAGGTGTGTGAGGCCGTGACTGTGGAGAGCTGGCACCTGTGTGGGTTGCCTGAACCCAGGTGTGAGAGGCCGTGAGGGCGGGGGTGCCTCCCCTTGTCTGCAGCTCCATGCGCTGTGGTATTGTGTGCATGTGTGTATGTTTGCTGTGCTAGTGCATGCATGCATGTACACGCTCTGTCAAAGTGCATAAATGCCTGTGGTACTTCTAACACTTTTTTGCCCTTAAGCCAATTGCACAATCAATCATGCACAATGCTCGGGACATACTGCATGGTCCCTTGCTTAGGATGTATGTCACATACAGTATGTGTCAAGGCTGCAGCCCACCTCACCAGATGGGCTACGGCTCAGGCCATTGGGCTTTGAGCCCGCAATATTTGACTGCGAGTCCTGCCCCAAGTGCTGTATGGTCACTCTGATGCGCCATTCTGGGGCACGAGTGGCTCTATGTTCTGTTTGGTGCAAGAAGCATCTTCGTGCTGGCCCGGTGTGCGCTGCTGCATACGTACTTGCGCCGATCCCCTGCTGACTGCGCAGGCCTATCCAGAGCTCAGTTGTGGCAGGGGTCATTGCAGATGCCATGCGGCAACTGCAGTCCAGGGCTGCGCCGCAAATGCCTGACATGGAGACCCTGGGCCGAGTGAGCAGCCAGGTGCTCACTCCTGCCTGCCAGTGATGTGCTTTGTCAGTGTCCGCCTTGTTTGGGGCGCAGCTGCTTTACGAGATGTACAATTGCAGCTGGATGTCTGGATCCCGCATCAAGAGCTGCATGCTGCATTTTTTAGATGCAAGGGGGCTTCGTTGCGAGAAGGAGGGTTGGAAGGAAAGACCCAGAAGGTCTCATTGTAGCGTGCCTTTTTTTTTGGCATCCTTTCCTGCATGTACACTGGCAATCATCTGGATGGCAAAGACTGACGTCTTCTGGTATGCTGACCTCTGCATTTGCTCAAGGTGGAGAGCAAGTTGTATCGTGCCAAAGCAGTGCTGTGATGCTCACACATGTGCAGCCTCTTGCCATGTGCCTGCTTATGTATGCCAGCGGCACGTCGTCATTCATTGCAATTGAATACACATCACCACTCCTTGCCGCCCTGTGTCTACCCACCCCTGTGTTTACCCTCACCACCACCTTTGTATCAGAAGAATTGAGAACTGCCCTTGCACCTCCCCTGCTGCTCCTGTGCCTGCATCACCCCCCTCCCCTGCTGCCTCAATGCTCCTGCCATGTCTGCATGCAGGTCCTGCAGCTAGTAGGCGACAACGTTGCTCTGCAGCAGCAGGCGGATGCAGCAGCAGTGTGGGTGCACCCTCAGCCTCATGCCTGCTTGCTGCTGCAAGTGCTACTGGAAAGCCACCTGCATCAGGGCCCAGCGCGCGACCAGGCACAGGCCCTCGCGCTTGCCCTGGCTAAAGGCACGCACCCCAATGCGTGGCAGCTGCTGAAAGTCATGGAGGAGTGGGCTGCAGCCTGTGCAGCAGCCAGGTAGGGCATCTCGTCTACGCTGCGCCCGGGGCACAAAATAGATAGCAGTTCTAATGGTGCCGATCTCGTCCCATCCTATAACTTTAAGGTGTAGGGTTTGCTAGGAGGTGGTGTCAGGGGAGGTTCTCTGCTAAAAATACTTTGAATGAATGCCCAGCCCGGTTTGCTATGGCCTATTTTTCAACGCTATTTGCAACCCACTTAAATGTGGGTGGTGTGGACCTTATATTGCCCTCTGCCAAAATTGTCTTCGCCTGAAAACGTACACTGGCAAGGTGCAAAGAAGTGTGCCTGGCAGTAAGTTAATGAATGCAGTCTCTGTCACGTTTACTGCCAATAAGGTTTATGGTTGTGGAATGGACAATCTGTACAAAGGCCTTTGTGCCTTGTCCTTGCCTGCCTCATGTGTAGTTTTAACTTGCCATGCTGTAACTTTCAGGGCCTTAAAAAGGACATAGTGCACTTCTTCCTTGCATCAGCTTGTGCTTCTTTGTTGGAGTGCAAATCCTTGTTCATGGGTTGTGCCCTATGCTGGCCATAGTTACCCCTTGAATAATTTCATATTTTTTAATGTGTGTAAGTCTTGGAGGCAATAAAGAAAAGGAGAGGGACGTCTGGATAACCCCACCCATACTTCCACATTGCCAAGAGCAGGGGCAAAAAACGGACATCATCATGCCCATTCACAAAAGCAGGTCCCAAGCACGCAGCCTAGGCCCATTTCCCTGCTCCCAAGAGAAAGAGCGAGCACAGAAGTCTCCATCAGAGAAGGTGGAGAAAGGTCACAAGAAATTAGGTCCTGTCGTGCTACTGTATTAGCATTGCTAGGAGACTGAAGCTGTTGGTTGAAGAACGCTCCTGTGATTTGCATTCTCCTTTTAAGATTTTAAGGTTGTTCTATGTTTTGTGCCGATTCAATGAAGAGGTGAGGCAATAGTTAACATTACATATGTCCCGAAGGAGGTGAGGCAATGGTTAAATAGCGGGACCTGCTGAATGACTCATTTTTCGAAGGGCACCTTAGCTGAACCCACCAGGGGTGCATCCTCCACCTGGTTCAGAAAGAGGAGCGCTTTTTTCTGTACCTAGGTAACTGCATCTGGATTTGGGCAAGCAAAAACAGCACAACGTGGCACGTTTCAGGTTACATTCCCATGTGCTGCGTCTTGAGACAAGAAGCTTGGAACATCATGATGGTACATGTGATAAGTGTGGCTTGCAAGCAATTCAAGACGAAAAACACACTCTTTTCCTGTGTCCTTGCATGCAGATGTGTTCGTTGAGGCTCATTCACATTGCAGACTTGTTTCACGATTTACCACTGGCACACAAAATTACTGTCAATTAGACTGGAGCTTCTATTCATCCCAAGCTTGTTCTGAGGATGCTTCAATTTTTTTTCCAGAAACAAACTGGTGATTCTGTCATGCCGAGAGACTGCTGCATCCAAACTAGACTCGTAGCATGGCCATAACATCTGATGCACTCACATTGGACGGACTGGACTGGACTGGACTGGACTGGGCGCTCCCAGTGTAAGTGCAGCTGACAGCAGCTGCATGCAGCACTGACCTTGCCTATTTGCAGGCTGAAGCAAGAGAGAGAACGTGTAGGGAAGGATAAGGGTATCAGAGGCTCCTCAGTCTCATCGCGGGCAACCTGTTGTCTGCTTGGTGTACACTGTCGCTGTCCGCAGCCA
>LFCJ01001094.1_pt1 | contig 18300 bp, 16 predicted proteins | sample 643141 | NCBI WGS metagenome assembly LFCJ01 (sample SAMN03766243, study PRJNA286221) | soda lake metagenome | biome: soda lake; feature: Kulunda steppe; material: water; isolation source: sample B1-Br-g2 brine of Lake Bitter-1 | place: Russia: Kulunda steppe | collected 2010-07
AAAGCTCCGCAAGGCGGGGCAGGACGAGTTCAAAAAAAATCGCCACTTCTACCCGCTACTCGTCCAGTTTGGTGTAGAAGCACTCTCTGAGGCAGATGCTGAGGAAATTCAGGCTCGGCTTTCGGAACTCGGAGACGAATGACCTCGCGCAGAACGGACCGACAATAGTTGAGACTGGCCCTCCCAATGCATCGGCCGCAGAGCGAGCATGATTGCTGAGACTGTTTCTTTTCAATCGATGATCTCAACTCGAACTCAGCCACCCACGGAGCGGAGCCGCTACTCGCGAGAAAAAACAGAGTCCCTCTCCACCACAGCCGATCCCACCGCAATAATCCCGCCTACCCACCGAGGACCCGGAGCAACGACTGGGACGGTGAGTGATGCGCTCTCTCGAGAGATGTTCGAGACGGCGTCGGACTCGACAGCCGGGGACGCCGCGGAGTCCCGACACGGAGAGACGCAGCCACTGCACATCGACTACTCGCCCTTGCTCGACTTTGTCTCGTCGGCAATGCCGGGCGGTCGTCGGTCCGCGCTGGTGTCCCTGGGTCGTTCGTCGATTGCCTCGTCCGTCGAGGTGGTCTCCACTGGTTCCGTACCCTCTTCTGGCGGGTGGGGGGCAGACGGGGACGCAACTGAAGTCCGCTCGGAGTCGAGCAGCCACGGGAAGATTATCCGTCCGAACTCGAACGTCATGACGAACAGGAGCGGCGCCAAGAAAATTCCGTACCAACCGAACAGAAGCGGACCGATAGTGTATGCGAGCATCACGGCGCCGACGTGGAGTGTCCGTCCGCTGACGTAGGGCCGGAGCAGTTGGTCGGGAATGTAGTCCACGACGACGAACGAGACCAAGAAGAACACGACGGGGAACCAGAGAGCCTGAGGGTCGAGCCAGAGCGCGCGTCCGAGAAGGTACGCGCCCACAGGCCAGGTCACGATCTTGATGCCGATGACTGGAATGAGGCTTGCAACTCCCACGAGCAGACCGAGGAAGGCCGCCTCGGGGATCCGAGTCACCTGGGGGGCGACGACGTTGAGGAGCGAGTAAACCGTCGCCGCGAGCACCCCGGTCAACAGGGCGTTCAGGATATTTCCGAAATAGACGTTGTGGAGGTCGGCGTCGACTGTCGTGAAGTACGTCTCAAGTACCCCGCCGTCCTCGACGAACGTATCGCGTGCCCAGCGACTGATACGGTAGTCGTCCCGCAGGAGATAGAACACCAGGATGAGAACGATGAATCCGTGGATTCCCGCGTTGAACGCCACTCCGACCGACGAAAGCACCGAATCCGCGATCTCTCCCAGAGCCGGTCCGAACTGAATGTCGGCGAGTCGGGCAGGGTCTGCGACCACCGCTTCGAGATACTGCCCGAAATCAGCGAGCAGAGCGGTGATATCGAGGTATGGTTGCACGAGCGTCTCGAACTCTCCAAAGACGTCCGACTCCAGCAGGTCCGTCAGCGACCCGATGAGGATCGCGAACGCCCAGCCGATGATGAACAGTAGCGGTAATACCGCCGTCAGCAACGTGACGGCGACGGCGATGGTCCGTGACTGGAGACGGGTGTTGATGCGTCGGAACACCGGGCGCGTGACGTAGTAGATGAACAGTCCCATCACGACAGTGCCGACGAACCTCCACCCGACGTACAGGAGCCCGGCGACCGTCGCGATAGCGACGAGCCAGAGGACCGCGCGACCGGGATCGGACGGGATCCATCTCAACGTCGGCTCAAACTGTTCGACGGACGATGCGTTCGACGGGGCCGTTGCGTTCGGATCGTTCGGTGGATCTTCGGGCATTATATACTGCTAATATGGACAGTGGTCGGTGATAGGTGAGCGAAGACACGAGTTCGTCCGGTCGGCGAACGTCTTACGCCCCGACTTTGGACCAATCCCGAAGACGTTCGGGACGGTGTCGTTGAATTCAGTCGAGTGATTCCTCGCCACCATCGGTTTGGCCAATCGGGGACGGTTGGGTGTCGGGCGAGCGTCCGGGGAGCCAGTCACCGATGTTGGCGGCGACGTAGTCTCGGCCGCCGAGGCCGAACGCGATACCGACGGCGAGAGCGACGCCGGCAGCCAGGCCCCAGGCCGCGGCCTGTGCGAACGTATTGAGGATCTGCACGTCGACCCCCATCGTGCCCAGCCCGATAACGATTGCAACGAAGTACAGGAACACACGCATTCCATCGGCGAAGATGTCAGTGTAGCTGGTCTCCGTGATCGTTTTCGTGTGCGCGACGACGTCGGCCAGGAAGTCAGCGAGCACGAATCCGAGGACGATGACGAGCGCACCGGCGACGAATGCCGGCAGGTACGAGACGGCAACCGCGATCCACTCCGAGAGGAGTTCGACCGCGAGGGCGTCGGCCGCCGCGAGTATCGCCAGTGCGTACACGAAATATGCGCCGACGCGACCGATACTTCGCGAGACCGCTTTCTCAGTCCCACCCAGCGCACCGCCGAGCGGCGTTTTCATAACAAGTCGATCGACCTCGGTCCGGTCGGCGACGCGTCGGACGCCTCCGCCGACGAGGCGACCGATGACCCAACCGATGAGCAGAATGACTACTGCGCCGAGGAGCTGGGGCAGGAAGTTGATGACCCCCGCGATGGCCTCTTGGAGATAGTCTGGAACGCCCGGGGCATCGATCTGCAACACGAGGGTATTTGTGAATCCCATAGCCGTGACTTGGAGTTATAACTATATTGTTACTAACATCCTGTTTTTGGTAATTGTACAGAATTTTGTATTTACCGAACAGATACAGTATCCCGTTTTTGCAGAGACTATGCATTGTCAGGTACTGTCGAATCATCGTTCGGCCACAGAACTCGCTCTCAAGTGCGTTGGACGGACTATTCGGCTAGTAGACTAGAGGACATTCCGGCCCCCTGGAGACGTTCCTGATCGTTGTGTCACTGATTGTTCCGGTTTCGCGCAGATGAATATAGCTCCTCAATCTCTTATAGAATTATTTGTCAGATCGTGGTTCTTTCCATCGGGTATGGGGACCGGATTCACGAGGGGCATCGAAGCGCCACTCACTCCGTGACCTCCGACTCGTCCAGTTGCGAACCCCGCTCCCGGGGCCGGTTCACCACCGTCTTGTCGGGGAGTTCTCGTTGTCGTCGCAGCGATCGGGTGAGCAGCTGCTGGAGCCACGTCTCGTCGTCCGGATCCGGTTTCTCGATTATCTCGTACTCGACGAGGACGTCGCCGTCGTCGGCCGCGGAGAGACGGAAGTAGTTGAGCTGGTAGGAGGCGTAGTAGACCGGTGGGAGAACCCCGAGGAGCGGGTCGACTCGATGGAGGCGTTTCAGCCACGTCCCAGTGTTGATGACGAGTCGACCGTCGACTTCGGTCGCCGACGGCCGGTGCGTGTGCCCGTAGACGTACACGGCGACCCTCGGTTCGGACGCGAACACGTCTCTGGCCCGGTCGAGGTATTTCTCGACGGGTTCCCGGTCAGTTGGCGATCGGACGAGGCCGAACCGCCTGAGTGTCTTTCGCGCATCCCACACGAACACGGCGAGCGGGATGGAAATCGCCAGCAACAGCACGATGATGACCAGATTTCCGGCGAGAACGAGTTCGACCAGTTGCCCGGCCGGCCCGAAGAAGCCGAGTAGTTCCTCGACCAGGGTGAGTGGTAGCGACCACACGTCGAACCAGTCGAGCGCGAATATCGCGACGTACAGCAGACCCACGTTGAACAGGAGGAGGAACGGCACGACCGAGAACCGCAGCCACGAACTCATCTCCCGATAGAAGTAGTTCGAGATTAGCCAGTCGGGGATCTCGGTCATTGGCGTCACGGCCTGGATATCCTTCAGCCAGTTGTACTTCCCACGACCGGAGAGCTGCCCCGCGCGACTCGTTATCTGTCGGTTCACGAAGTAGCCCGGTGGGTTCGCATACGGATTCCCGAAGTCGGGGATCCGGTTGTTCGGATCCTCTTGCATGCCGTGTTCGACGTGAACGGCCGAATCACCGACTGTCCGCTCGATCGACACCTCCTGCTCCAGTGTGACATTGTACTCCGCCAGTCGCTCCACGTACTCCGGGTAGGCCGCGAGTTCGTAGTCGTGGTTCCCCGGGATGAGCGTGATCGGTATCTCCCGGCCAGTCACTTCGAGTTGCTCGAACAGTTCGGGGTAGCGGTCGAGGAGCGCGTCGAACTTTGCCGGCCCCTCGACCTCCGTGAACTCCCAGAGCCCGAACGCGTCGCCGTTGATTATCAGTTCGGCGTCCTCGTCGCTGTGTTCGAGATCCTCGAGAAACGCGAGCAGTTCGTCGAGGAAATCCACCTGCTGGAGCTGCTCGTCCCCGCCGACGTGGAGGTCGCTGATGAAGTAGTACACGTCGGCCATATCGCTACTCGCTGCCCTGGTTTCTGGAGTCACAGCCCCTCGATTCGACCTGGTCGGTTACGATCCGTGTCTCTCCGGCGCGTCGAACGACCGGTCGCATCGGTTCGAACCGCATTGTGGCCGCCAGATACCGACCACCGAGGTGGATGACGTCGTGACGGCAATGCGGCCGGTGACATCCTCGGAGACAACGGTCTCGCGTCCCCGTCGTGTCGAAGGTCGATCTCCCGGACGCGGACATGCCGATGTCTGAGGGGTGTCGGATATAGTTATTACTACGTTACGCAAGCGGTGATCGAACCATCGGTGAGAAAGCTCGGCATATACGAGCGGGCGTCCGAGGAGTCCGCGCCGAAACCAGCACACAGCGAAATAGTCTTCCCCCCGAGTCGGTGCTCCTCTTTGTCGACATTCCGAGACCACGGAGATCGGATCGATTCCCTTCTCGGATCCTACTGCAGGACGCGCGGGGAGGTAAGCAAACCTTTCGTTCTAACGACTGTCTCTAACTAAGTCCTCTGACAGGGTAATAGGGGTGTGAGTTCACTTGTTGTACTCAGATTCGGCGACATGGACGGCGCTGAAGCCATGCGCGACAGGATGTACGACCTCCAGAAGCGGGAGCTGATCAAGATCGAGGACGCAGCAGTCGTCGTCCGAAACGAGAAGGGGCGTGCGAATGTCAAGCAGGCGCACAGCCTCGTCGGTGCGGGCGCACTGGGCGGCGCCTTCTGGGGGATGCTGATCGGGTTGCTGTTTTTCGCCCCGTGGCTCGGACTGTTGGCCGGCGCCGCCGGCGGCGCACTCTCCGGAAAACTCGGCGACATCGGCATCGACGACGATTTCATCAATGAGGTACGGGACGCGATCGAGCCCGGAAACTCCGCGCTGTTCCTGCTGGCACGGGAAGGCAATATAGAGCGCATCAAGGAGGAACTGTCGGACTTCGAGTACGACTTCGAAATCATCGACACGAACCTCTCCCCGGAAGACGACGAGCGCCTCCGCGAGACCTTCGCCGCCGAGGAAGTCGCCGGGTGAGTCTGCTGGGGCCACATGGCCGACGAAAGCCCAGTTATACGAGCGGAAACCGTACCCCCTGATCGTCTGGAACGTCCTGACCACCTACCACACGATATTTGATGCGACTCGTCCAGGTTCTGATCCCCGAGGGGACCCGATCGGCCGTCCTCGACGCGCTCGACGACCAAGGTATCGATTACGCCGTGTTCGACGAGGTCGGCCGTGGTGACTTCGAGGCGATGGTTCAGTTTCCCGTCCCGCCGAGCGGCGTCGAACCGGTGATGGACGAACTGATCGAGGCCGGTATCCGGGAGGACGCATACACCATCGTCCTCTCGACGGAGACTGTCGTCTCGCAGCGACTGTCCGCACTTGTCGAACGGTTTCCCGGCCTCCGGATCTCGCGCGAGGAGCTGTACGCACGGGCGCAGGATCTCGCGCCGGCGAACTCCACCTTCTTCGCGTTTCTCCTCCTGAGCACCGTCATCGCGACGACGGGTCTGCTACTCGACTCCGCGGCGACGATCATCGGCGCGATGGTCGTCGCGCCACTCATGGGACCCGCCGTCTCCGCCTCCGTCGGGACGATCCTCGACGATCCGGGGATGACCAGACGCGGCGTCAGACTACAGATCGTCGGGCTCGTCGCCGCCATCGCGACGGCGGCGGTCATGGGGTGGCTCCTCCAGCAGACCGTTCTCGTCCCGCCGGAACTCGATATCCGGACCATCCCCCAGGTCGCCGAGCGGACGAGCCCGAACTTCCTGTCGCTCTTTCTCGCGCTTGGATCGGGAATCGCCGGGTCGCTCAGCATCATGCGTGGCTCCGGGTCGACCCTCGTCGGCGTCGCCATCGCCGTCGCGCTCGTTCCCCCCGCTGCGACATCCGGCCTCGGTATCGCGTTCGGCTTGACAGGTGTCGCCATCGCGGGCGCCGTGCTCGTCGTCGTGAACCTGCTCGCGATCAACGTCTCCGCCCTGACCCTGTTCTGGGTGGCAGGGTTCAAGCCGCTCGACGCAGGCGCGTTCGAGGGCGTTCGCGCCTCGATCGTCTCGCGCATCGTCGTGATCGCGGTCGCCATCGCGCTGCTTTCGATCGTCCTCGGTGCGGTTACCTGGACGACGTTTCAGACGCAGGCCTTCGAACAGCAGACCCGGAGTGAACTCCAGCAACAGTTCGACGAGGCAGACATCGAGGGGGTAGAACTCGTTTCGGTGACCGTCGACTACGAACCGATCGATCTGCTCCTCGGAAACGAACCGCGGGTGAACGTCCTCGTCGGCGTTCCACGGGACCAAGAGGTACCACCGGACCTCGCTCAACGCTGGGACGACCAGTTGACTGCGGAGTTCGACCGGGACGTCGTCGTTCGTGTCGGATTTATCGAGACACAGGTATCCGACGGGAGCGCGCGGGAACAACCCGAGCGACTGGTCTCTCCTGAGGTGTCTCGATGAGTTCTGATGCGGAAGAACCTCTAGGAGGGGTCGATGCCCCGGACCGACAGCAGGGGACGCTGGCATACTGGGGGCCGGCCATCGCGGTGAGCCTGTCGATGTTCATCGCGGTCATCGATTCGACCCTGATGAACGTCGCCATCCCGGCTATCGTGTCGGACCTGAACACCACCGTCCCCGTCATCCAGGGCGCGATCGCGGTCTACTCGCTCGTGATGGCGGCACTGATGCTCCCCGGCGGAAAGCTCCCGTCAATTTACGGCGTTCGGCGGCTCATGCAGGTGACGCTCGTCGTCTACGCCGCCGGGTCGCTGCTGGCGGCCGTCGCCTGGAGTCCCGCCGTCCTGTACTTCGGCTGGTCGTTCGTCGAAGGTGCTGCGGCCGCCGTGTTGATGCCGTTGACGTTCACCGTCCTCATCGTCACCTACGACGGGAAGGACCGCGCGAGAGCGCTCGGGGTGCTGGCGGGCGTGAGCGCGGCGGGCGCAGCCGTCGGGCCGATATTCGGTGGAGCGTTGACGACGTTCGCGAGCTGGCGGTGGGGGTTCGCCCTCGAGGCGGTCGTCGTCGCCGTCGCGCTGGTGTTCGTTCGCTACGTGAGCGCCGCCCCGTTGGCATCCGACCCCGACCCACTCGACGTTGGAGGGACCGTGCTCTCCGTCGTCGGCGCGACGTCGCTCGTCGTCGGCTTCCTCCTCGCCGGCAAGTTCGGGTGGCTGGTCGCGACGCGCCCGTTCGTCGCCTTCGGCGTCCAGTTCAATCCCTTCGGGACGTCGCCGGCGCTGTGGACCATCGGCCTGGGCCTACTCGCGTTCGCCGCGTTCGTCCAGTACGAGTACCGCCTCGAGCGGGCCGGCCGCTCGCCGCTCGTCCCGATGGGAATGCTCTCGAACCGCACCTTCACCGCGGGCTCGCTGACCTTCGGCGCCCGGGCGCTCGTCATGGCCGGGTTCATCTTCATCGTCCCGGTGTACCTCCAGTCCGGTCTCGGCTACACCGCCTTCGAGGCCGGGGTCGCGATGCTTCCGTTCTCCGTCGGGACGCTCCTCGTCTCGACGTTCACCACCGGCTGGCGCGCGTACGTGGCGCCAAAAACCCTCGTCCAGATCGGGGCTGTGCTGATGGGCGTCGGCCTCTTGTTGCTGTTTCAGGACACGAGCCCGGACCAGACGGTGCGGAGCATGGCCGTCCCGATGGCGGTCGTCGGCGTCGGCATCGGGCTCATGACGCCTCAGCTCGTCAACTCGACGCTGTCGGCGGTCCCCCAGGCGAACTCCTCGGAGGCCTCGGGCGTCATGAACGCGACTGGGATGCTCGCGTACGCGCTCGGGACGGCCATCGTTGGCGCCTTCCTGCTCGGGCAGTTCTACCGCGGCGTGATAGACGGTACGTTCCGAGCGACCGGCGCCGCAGTGTCGGTGCCCCGACGCGACGAACTCGCCCTGGCACTCCAAGAGGCCGCAGAGACGGCGACCGAGGCGACCCGACAGGCGTTCCTCGCCGGGTTGACCCCTGCAGAGCGGGCACTGCTCGACGGGGTCTTCGAGGCCGCATTCGTCGGTGCCCAGCGCGCGACGTTGCTACTCCTCGTCGTCTTCGCGGCGCTCACGCTCGTGGTTTCGGCGTTCTTACCACGCAATTCCGGGAATCCATGAAGCTCCGATCGCCCGTACGCTATTCATTACTTAGCGCCATCGGCACTATCCGGTAGCTGGTATGTTACCATTGCAGCAGGGGCAACCAATCGACTTCTCACAGTACCTCCCGCCACTTATCGACACGATAACGACGATCCTGACCTTCGCAATCGTGTTCTTCGTCGTCTACCGGATCGGGCGATCCGTCTCGACTCGGGTGGTGGAGAACAGCCTGCAACGTCGGGGCTTCGACGAAACGCTCATCGGATTCGCCGTGAGTATGACCGCCATCGTGGCGACTGTGTTCGCAATCGCGATCGCTGCGACGATAGCAGGTTTCGGTACCGTACTCGCCGCGTTTGCAACCCTGGCTGGTGCACTCACGCTCGCAGTCGGATTCGCCGCACAGGACCTCATCGCCAACTTCGTCGCCGGCGTGTTCATCATCCAGGACAAACCATTCGCAGTCGGCGACTGGATCGAGTGGGACGGCAAGGACGGCGTCGTTCGAGAAATCCACATGCGGGTGACGAAGCTGGACACGTTCGACAACGAACTGGTGACGGTCCCGAACAGTGACCTCGCGAACGCGGCCGTCGTCAATAACGTCGCGAACGATCGACGTCGAGTATCGGTCGGGTTCGGCATCGGATACGACGACGACATCGACCAGGCACGGGACGCCATCGTCGAGGAGGGCGCTCGTGTCGACGGTGTCCTCGAGGATCCCGAACCGACAGCGCCCGTCACGGAACTGGGTGATTCAGCGGTCGTCCTTTCGGGACGAATCTGGATCGACCCGTCGGAGAGCAGCTACGGGGTAATCCGTTCGCAGTTTGTCGAAGCGGTCAAGGAGCGTTTCGACGCCGAGGGAATCGACATCCCGTATCACAATACGGAACTCTCGGGGGGTATCGAGGTCACGAACGCCTCTCCCGCAGAGGAAGCTGCGACTGGAGACTGATTGAGGCGGTTTATTGTAGATTATTTACGGATCGCGCCGACACCGGGGTCGGCGCGCACCGGTAAACCGCTACGATAAACCGTATGAGGGATGCTTCAACACGCCCGTTGTGTGTTCGTCGCGCCATCAGCGGGTAGATAGGTCGAAATCACTCGCGGGATTGCAGCCGGCGATATGACTCGATCCAGAGCGATCGTCCGGACGAACGGATCGGTTTTTGTTCGGTTACGTACCGGATGGACCCCCTCGAAATCGACGGTGATTCTACTCCGTGATATCAGCTGATTAGATCGCTATTCGACACAGCAGACCGATCAGTCCTCAGCGACACACCTGCATCCGACGTGAGTCGTCGGAGGGGGTGTGAGCTCGGGCTGACGAGCGGCGGCCGCTCGGGTCTCGAAGCCCTCAGCGAGCAGACGATCGAGGGCGTTCGACAGCGCGGTCCCGCGGCGACCCTTTCAGCCACCCGCCGAGAGCACCGGCGATCCCACTCGGAATAGCGAACAGCAGTGCGACGACGGCGCCGAGGACGAACACACCCGCACCGGCCAGTATGCTTCCGACTGGCCCTGCGAGGACGCCGACCAGTACACCGACAAGCGATAGAAGGAACGCGCCGACGAGTCCGCCGAATCCACCGGCGACCAACCCGTTCCACGTGCCGTTCCATATGCCCCCGCCAGCGATGTACCCTGCGATGAAGCCGCCGATGATGCCCCCGCCGATGGTGCCGAAGACCGGAATCACGATGCCACCGAACGACCCGACGACGACCATGACGACGAACCCGATCAGGACGGCTCTCCAGTTAGTTGCCATGCCTGTTTTAGGCGGGGTGAAGGCTTAACATTCGGTATTCCGCCGGCATGTGTCGGGAGTGGAACTGTATCGGACGACCGACTCGCACGATTCCGCGAGGAGAGGATCGCTTGCGAGGCACCTGCGTCTCTAGTAGCCTTTGAATTGCCCAGTTGATAGATACTGAGTCACCGTCACAGCGACTCACACAGTGGTTCTATGTTAGTGAAGGGGCTCTACTGAATCGCCGGACAGCGACGTAACGGGTCGGGAAATCGAAGCAGTTGCAGCGGGAGAGTTGCGGTTGGTACGAACGTAACCTCCCGCTTCACGGAGAGGATGGTCTCGCTGGCTAAAAGTTATTCCGACGATGCCGACGAAGCTGCCGCCCCGGAGGGCCCGCTGGGACGCTAGATCGGAGAGCAGCCGGTCGATCTGTTCGATGGTCTTGTCGGCCGAGTCGTAGAGCAAGCGCGGGTCCTCGCCGACGATTTCGCGCTGGCCGCCACAATCCGGGACGAACGGCACGACCCCGCTCGCGACCTGTTCCGCGACGGCGATGCCGAAGTGTTCCGGATCGCGCCTGTGGAGCCCCCAACGGTGCCGCCCAAGCAGGTTGACGAGGCGCTCGCTCGCCGGCCGCCCCGACTGCGGCGAGCAAGGGTCCGAACGATGTGTCCGCGATCGTCCGCATCGTGAACCTGTTGAGATCGGGGGCCGACCCCAGATACTCCCCGAGAGTCTCGGACGACGGGAACGAGCGGATGAACAGCGTAACCTCGTGATCGTTCTGGCGTGCCTCCAGCGCGGCCGTACGGACCGCTTCGGAACCGCCGAAGCGGTCGAATCGATTGTGGAAGACGGCGATCTGACCGGAGGGTATCGGTAGGGAGACGGCCGTTCGGCCGTTGTGGAATCGGGATTGGACCCGGTCAATTACCCGTATGCATCACCGTGCAGGCGGCAGACACCGAGTTCGACGACGACGCGACGTTTTTGATCGCCGGTCCAGTCCCCGCGGAAGGGAGGGCACTCGTCGTAACGGGTGCCCGGTCGGGCGTCGTCACCCTCGCCCGGTTGCAACTGACCCGGGATGGACTCAAATGAGTGCGACGACGATGGCGTACCCGACTGCGCCGCCGACAAAAAAGAGGAACCGGCCCTGTTGGGGATTAGGAAGCTCCTCTTTGATGACGTTGAGGATGATGCCGCCGGAGACGAACGCGAACAGCCCGGTAACGACGAGTGGTTGACCTACCGTGGCCAACCCGACCGTGGCACCGGCGAGGGTCGCACCCGCGAGGACCCACCGCCCCACGCGATCGTACTGTGTCCCGAGGTGGCGGCGCATCCCGTAGTCGGTGATGCTGAAGTGCAGTCCCATCGCGACCGTGTACAGCAGGAGGTTGACGACGCCCGGGAGCTCCTGGTGGAACAGTAGGTAGCCGATAAGGCCGCTGTAGAGGGCGAAGACAGTGATGTAGCCCCAGAACACGCCTGGCAGCGGGTCGGATCGCTTGGCCGTGGTTCGGGCAGCGAGGACCTCCAGCCCGTAGAACACGACGAACCCGGCGAGCGCGACGCCGTAGATCGCCCCCTCAGTGACGGAGCCCGCGGAGACCCGCGGGTCCTCGGCCGCGAAGTGCGCTATTTCTGGCAGAAGCAGGACGAACACGTACGCGACGGCCGCTCCCCCGGCGGCCGACAGCACTGACCGGCCCACCCACGTCTTCGTGTCGGCTCCCTGGCCGACGAGGAGGTGGACGATCGCCAGCGCGAGGGCCGACAGGACGGGCACGATCGGGAGTGACTCGAACGCCACCCCCGGACCCTGTAACACGAGCAACATCTCTCCTAGTGGAGTCGTCGCCCCCGAGAATAGTCTTTTACTCCGTCCTCGGCCGGACCCCCACGCTGGGTGCGCGCTCCGGAGCGTCCGGAAGGTGGTTGTTTGGCTAGGTGCCGAGACTGCTCAACGAAGTCGAGGAGGTCGACTTCCATGGACAGGATTTGATTTTCTCGGCTTCACCCTTCTAACGCGGTGACATCGACCAATTAGACTGCTATTCAACAGAGCAGTTCGATTCGGCATTGTGCGACTGAAGCAGCCGATAGGGGCGTCCGCTCACGTGCCGCCGGGGACGGTGTTCGTTCGAAGCGAGACTCGTGGACAGCGAACTTTAAATACGCAAGACGGCTGTGGGATATACACGGCCGCCGGCAGTCATAGGTTCCTATCCTGCGGGTCGCGCCCAGTACGACAATGACCACATCGAACGACGGAAATTCAGACTCTTCCCCCGAGACCTTCGAGCGAGCCCTCGCTACGCTGTTGCGGGACTCTTTCGCAGAGGGTACCGAGATCGAAGACACATGGGAGATCACCTCTTCATCGGACCTGGTGCCGGACTGGCGGGTCGTCATCGAGAAAACCAGTGGCGCTGTCCCGCCCGAGAACGGCGGCGACTTCGTCGACCAGTGATACCCTCTGTCGGACATGTGTCAGTATGACACGTCGGCACCTGGCCTGAATAGGCAGTATTAATTCATCGTGTCCCCGAGAGCCAGGTGTATTCCGCGAGAGCTCTTTGGCCGAGGCTGGCCGAACAGTCGAAGAGAGTTGGGGAGTATGAAAAGATCAATGCCGACCAATACCGACGACAGCAGTTCAGGAAGCATCGACGCCGAGCAGGCGGTGTCAGGGGTGTTCAAGCTGCTGTCCCACCACCGCCGCCGAATCGCCGTTCAGTATCTCGCCACCCAGGTCGGTACTACCTCGGTGAGCGACGTGGCCGACCAGATCGCGCTCCTCGAAGGTGAGCACACCCGCGACCGCTACGAGCGCATCTGCACGAGTCTCGTCCACACTCATCTCCCGAAACTGCCCGACGGCGGCGCCATCGAATACGATCCCGACCAGGAGGTCGTCGAGCTGCGTGACCAGGCTGCGGGCATGCTCCCGTATCTGGAAGTCGCCGCCGACTAAACGATTTTATTGCCACATTCACGAATTGCCCCCGTGCGAGATACGCGCTGTCCATCTCGCACGCAACAAGGCAGTGACTGGGATGTGACGCGTGAGTCAGCGATCCGTTGACCCTGACTCAAGTCGGCCCCGCAATTGGTCGGAGATGCCGATCAAGTACGTCGTCCCGAAGATGGCGACCAGCAGGCCACCGATCGAGTTGTAGACGAGATCGAGAACAGTGTCATCGAGGCCGTACTGGGTGAGAACTCGAGGGATACCAAGCACCTGTGCACCGATAGCGACGTAGAACTCGATGAGTTCCCAGAAAACGCCGAAGGCCATCACGAAAATCAGGAGATACACGAGGGTGAACTTCGGGCCCATGTGGAGGTGTTCGGTATGTTCTTGAAAGGCTCGCGTTATTGCATAGGCCGATCCGACGACCAGCGACGAGGACAGCGCGTGTGTCATATGATCCCACCACCACGTCGCACCGTACAGACTCTCGAAATCGAGCCCGGGAAGCGGCACCGTTCCGAGCGCGTGTAGAGACATCGCCAGCGTGATCCAGAGGACGAGTCCCACGTTCATAGTAATCTCGTATTTTCGCTCCAGTACTGCCGGTAACTGCGTGACCAACAGGCCGATCGTGGCATTAGTCATGATCGAGGCGTCTCCAACGTACAACCCGATACCGAGGAGGACAACCATCATCAACTGAAGAAGCCTAACGAGTGCGGCTTGTGTGCGCCCGGAGACCAGCACCTTGGTTCTGCCGCTCATCAAGCGCTCACCCCTTCGCCACCGATATGGTCGAGATTGGCCCGGAGCCGGTGCCGGAAGTATCCTCTGAAGAGACCGCCGGCGACGAACCCCGCGAGCGTCGCGGCAGTGAAGATCATCATCAGGTCGTCGTTGGTCTCGACGAAGACTGTTCCGAGATACTGAGACGAAACCGCCGAGCCGACCGCCCAAAACCCCGCTGTCGCCAGTGTGGCAAGCACGACGAAAAACACGGCAAAGTTCGGCGTCATTCGAACCCGTCCCGTCAGCTGGAGCGAGACGACAACGAGCATTCCCAGCGCTGCGATGCTGAGACCGGTGACGAAGTCGGCGAGAAAACTGAGGCCGATGCCCCCGACAGACAGGGGAATCGTACAGATTAGCAGGAGCGGCCACGGGACCGTACGGGTCCATGCTCTGCTTACGAGCGCCGGGGCGATGGCGACGAACGCCGCGAGAGCCGCCAGTGCCATCCGGACGAAAAGGAGCTCGAAGAGCGCAGTTATTGCTACGACGACGAGCGCGATAACGAGCAACCAAGAGATAGCCGCGTTGATCCGACTGTCCCTGACAAACCATTCCTCGGGTAACTGTTGGCTCATGTTCGGTTTTCCTCCTTGACACGCCAGTCGCGAATCGTGCCGACGGGTGACAGCGTTTCGCACGACTCCTGTGGAACAGCCCCTAACAGCCAGCGAGGCTTGGCAGCGATTGCTACTGTCCGACTCTGGGGCGGGCGAGAGCGGAGTGGAACCCGTGCATTACCGCGCGGAGCGGTAGATTGAATGAGAGCCCCCTCTGGCGATTCGACGCCGGTGGTCGGGCTTCGGTGGCTTCGGGAGCGAAGGCCCCCCAGAAGTGCTCCTCGTTCTCGACCGGGAGGGTGGTTCAGATGACCGCCGGTTCGAGTTGTTTCAGTCCCGTTCTGTATCTGGCGAATCAGCGTGACCCCTGGGTCTACGTGGCCCACTATGTTCTGATCGTTACCGGCCAGAGTAACTGTCAGGGTCACCCCTGACTCCCTCGTGGAACGTCTGGCGCGATCGGCTCACCGGTTCCGCGTCCGACGAGGATCATCGAGACCCCCGTCACGAGCAGGTTCACGCCGAGGAGGACGCCGATGGCCCAGCCCGCGCTGCTCGGGAAGCCAAGCCAGAGGAACCCGGCGAGCAGGAGCGAGATGCCACCGCTGGCGAGAAGCCACGTGGTTCCGGGCTGTCCGCGACTTCGTAGCCCCCACGCGATCTCGACGAGGCCATCGGCAAGGAAAAAGGCGATGGCCAGGAGGGTCAACGTCGCCAGTCCGACGACCGGGTTCGCAATGAACGCAATCCCCGCGAAGCCGTAGAGGACGGCGAGTACCGCTTGCCCGAGCACGTTCCCAAGCGTCCCCGCCGAGAAGGCGTTCGCGGCGTGCACGAGCGCGCCGACGACGAGAACTGCGCCGAGCAAAATCGACACGGAGATTCCCGTAATTAGGGGAAAAACCACGGCGAGGAGTCCGAGTATCGCGATGATAACTCCGGCGGCCGTCGCGGAGCGGCCCCCAATGCGGTTCGGTTCGATATCGACAGAAGTGCTAGATTTCATCGCTCTCAGACTTTATTACGCCGTCTGAGGGCATAAGTGGGTTAGATCGTTCAGTTGAATTTCTTCCGCACTCGAGATACCATCATCCGGTAAGTATATCCAAATGTACAGTTCGGCTCGCGAATACGGCGATCTACCGACTGGGTATCGGCGCCGTCAGCGCACCAGTTTCGGACCAAACCGAACGTAACTGACTTATCGAGCACACCTCCAGTGGCAGACGACCAGCTTGGAAGAGACACGACGACTATGTATTCAGGGTCTGATTTTGCTGACGGCCGTGACTCCTTGACCGCGGATTACTATCTTCCTAGAATTTGCTTCCGTCATGTTCAACCGGAGTCTCGCTAGTTTTCTTCGAGGGGCCTTGAATAGAGTTGGCGTAGCTTGATACATAATTGCCGGTTGTGAATTCTCACTCAATGGGGCCCATAGCGGCGTTTCGCTCGGTCTACTATGTAATGACCTCCGATCAGAGGGGTGCTGCGTGGCAGCCCCCTTGGACGCGGTGCGCGACTAATACGCTGAATTCGCGGAGATTTCGGGGGCGATGATCGACTAGCGTTGTGACGGGAAAGCTGGTGCAGCGCATGTCGATTTGGAGGCAGAACTCATACACAGAGGATACCTGTAGTAGTCGTCTTCCGGATTTCCTCTAGATGTGGACGTGTTCTTGAGCGTGTACGGTTCAGTATCTCGTAGTGGCTTCGACTCTTATGTCTCGCCGAACTGTCTTTCGACGGATCGCCCAACGACAATACGGTGAGTGGCCGGCGTATAATTCGACACCACTATACGATCGAACGTCGCTCGCTGGACTGGAATCCGATATCCGGACAGTCTCAGAGACGTGGTTTGACCACGATAGTCACGAATCCGTCGAGGAGTTCGTCTGTGTACTCCCGCTAGCCTACTTCCGGTTCAGCGTCCACGATCGGTATGAGGGGTCGACCCGCTACCGTATGGACACCCTCTTTCGGGTGTTCGTACTGAAAGAACTCCACGGGTGGGAGCACGAAACAGCGCTCGTCGACTACCTCGGGACCCGTCCTGAACTCTGCGAGCAACTAGGTTTCGAGACGATCCCAGACCAGTCGACACTGTGGCGAAGCTGGCACGAGCGGTTCACCCCTGACCTCCGGGAGACGGCCGAGACGGCGGCTCGAACGATCCTCATCAAAGCCCAGAATGCGGGTGTCGAGACTCCGCGTGAACCGGCACGAAAGCTCCGATACTACGGGAACGTGTCGAGTGAGTCAGACCCGGATAATCAAACTAAGTTGAAGCAGGCAGAGAAGATTACCGACCACGTCAGCCGCATTGTTTTCCCGGCATTTTCGCTGGATCGTGGGGACGGCTGCGAGATCCACGAGAACGCCTACTGGGACTTACAGACGTATCTGGGGCTTCGCGAGCGGCTGGCTGCTAACGAGGGCGCTCGTAGCTTCACCTACGAGTCGACTCGAGAGCGGACACCGTTGGGTCACGCCCATCGCGAGCAGATTCGCGATTTCTCGATCGAACGGATTCGAGAGATGTACCGACAGGCCGTTAACAGGCTCCTGAACAAGGTCGCGGAGACGGAGCAGTGCTTTCGAGCGGGCATCGTCGCCATCGATATCACCGAAGCCAATCCCTTCACCGGCAACAGAACGGGCCATGAAGATAAGATCATCGGGACGAAAGAGAAGACCGACGAGTACGCCTACCAGTGGGCAACGGTCCAGCTAGTCGGCAACGCTGTCCCACTCGTACTTGATGCCCGCCCGGTACGGAAAGGCGAGTCACGAAAGGAGATCGTCGAGGACTTGCTGGATTCGGCTGAAGAGCTCGTTCACGTCGATAACGTCCTGATGGACCGGGAGTTCGATAGTCAACACGTTCTGGAGATGGTCAGCCGACGTGGGCTCTCCTACGTCGTGCCGAAGCGGATGCAGACTAGCGAGAAAGCCCAGGCAAAACGATTGCTCCAGCGCGATCAAGACCGGTACGAGACCGACCGCAAACTCCATCTTGGGAAGAACGAGTGGCACGAGACGACGCTGATCTACCGCCGGAAAAAAGATTCTGAGCACGACGATTATCGGCAGTACTCGGTGTTCATGACGAATGGGGCCAGTGGCCACCTCACCGAGTACGGCTACAGGTGGGAAATTGAGAGTGGCTACAGATCGATAAAGCGATTCATGGCCGCCACTACGTCGAAGAATTTCGGCCTTCGATTCTTTTATTTCGCGTTTGCGTGTCTCCTGTACTCGATTTGGCGAGCAGTCGATTTGTTGGTGCAGGTTGAGTTGACCGGTGAATATGAACATTCGCCGATCGTGACGGCCGACAATACGCTGACGCTGCTGAAGAAGGAGACTGGAATCGGGTAGATAGGCACTCTGTCTGGGTTAGCGCGCCGTCTGAGTGGCTACACTATTGGAAGTCTCGAATATTCACCCATACGATCGGAAGTGTGACAAGAATGGCCGCTTGGAGAGTGATCTGAGGTAGTTTCTACGATCGCATCGGTCAAATTCACGCATCACAGCCTCGCTAAACCCACTGTAGTCTCAACTTCCCATAATCTCGGAGGATAGATTTGATGCGTGCCTTCTATCCAATTCTCATACCGTGTGCGAAAAGTCGTGGGGAGAGTCTCCACGAATTCTCAATAAAGTATCTGTTCAGTGGTTGCAATAGGCA
>LFCJ01001095.1_pt1 | contig 18294 bp, 21 predicted proteins | sample 643141 | NCBI WGS metagenome assembly LFCJ01 (sample SAMN03766243, study PRJNA286221) | soda lake metagenome | biome: soda lake; feature: Kulunda steppe; material: water; isolation source: sample B1-Br-g2 brine of Lake Bitter-1 | place: Russia: Kulunda steppe | collected 2010-07
GCACTAAACACAAACGTATCAAAAGCAGAAACTGTAGATAGCCCATCCACTGGAGACACCCTCCTATACGTGGATAACAACGGCGCCACGGAAGCCTACATAGCCGAAGGAGCAATTCAAAACACGCTGGCTGGCAACGTAGACGAGATCGAAGAATATGGAGTCTTAGTTAAAGAAGGAGCAAGCGCAACAGCAAACAAGTACGACTCAACTGTTGCTGATAACGTTACAGCAATGCTTGACGGAGACATTGCAATAGGCAAAATGAACTTTCAAAAAAGAAATGAAAGCACAAACGTCAATCTCGAGCCAAAAAGAGAAGACGGATTCGTCAGAAGAGCCTTAGAACACGGACCATCCGTATAAACCTTCTTTATCTTATTTCACTTCCTATTTCTAATTCTTCGTTAACATTTAGCAAGGAAACACTTTCCTCATCCTCAGCAGCCAACATCATACATTCGCTTCTCTCACCACGCAACATGGCAGGTTCAAGGTTAGCTAAAACCACAACTCTACGACCATGTAGCTCTTCTTTTTCGTAGTGATTAACAAGACCTGCACAAGACTGAAGGACCTCATCGCCTACATCAATTTTAACCCTATACAACTTATCAGCATTAGGATGGTCTTCAACACTTACTACCTCGCCCACCCGAATATCCATATCTTGGAAGTCTCCAAAACTGACTGTGCCTTTCCCGTCATCGACATCACGCTCACCAGAATCCGCCTCATCTTGTCCTTTCATATCAGACACATCTATTTTATCAAACAGCACCTCTCTATCACCAAGCTTGTGCCCCGGTTCGAGATTACCTAACAAAGGCTCAATAAACTCATCAACACCTTCTTCAGTATGGATATCAACATTCAACATCTTTCCTATCTTTTGAGACGCCTCAGGAGTATATGGATAAAGTAAAACTCCTAAAGCACGGATCAAGTGAAGTCCTACATGAATAGTCTCCTCTCTTCGATCTTCATTATTCCAAGGCTCCTCCTCACTCAAATACCTATCTCCCAACCTTGCAATCTCCGTAGCCTTCTCCACACCAGTCTTCAAGTCGTGATTTTCAAAGGCCTCCACATATTCCTCAACAATTCTTAAGGCCTCTGCTTCAATTTTCTCATCCCTATTCTCTAGCTCAGGGAAAGGAACTTCCGAGCCAAACCATTTTTCTGCCAGAGACAACGTCCTGTTAACAAAATTCCCAATAGTGTCATTTAACACATTATTGATTTCCGACTCAAAATCATCCCACGAAAATGTTGAGTCATGTTGCTGCGGCAAATTGTTCGCCAGATAAAACCTCCAATAATCAGAAGGACACATGCTAAGAGCTTCCTCTGTCGATAGCCCTTTACCCCTACTTTTCGAAAACTTAGTGTCCTCGGCCAGCAAAAATTGTTGAATAAACTCATAATAAGGTAATCCATAACTCATCTCCTCAGTAGAAGATCCTTTCAGTATGGACGGCCAAATAACGGTATGGAAAATAGTGTTATCTTTGCCTATTGAATAATAGATTTCTGCATCAGAATCCCAGTAATTCTTCCATTCTTCCTTATCCTCAAACAGCTCGCGCGTAAAACCAATATAACCTATCGGCGCATCAAACCATACATAAAGAACTTTATCCTGATAAACTTCCGTATCCAGTTTAGGAGCATCTAGGTTTTCAGTATTTATTCTCTCATTAACATCATCTACAGGGATATCAAAACCCCAATCGATATCTCTAGTAATACATCTTTTCTCAGTGTTCTCTATAGCATTCTTAACCTCTTTTAACGATGAATCTGGTACAGGGCTCTTATCTTCAATCCATTTGATTAAATCTCTCTTAAATTTAGGTAAATCTAGGAAAAGATGCTTAGTTTCACGGAACTCAATATCCTCACTTCCAGATATGGCAGAATAAGGCTCAATTAATTCTTCTGGCTCTAATAATTTACCGCAGTCATCACATTGATCCCCACGCGCTAATCCTCCACATTCAGGGCATTCTCCTTCTATATACCTATCTGGCAGAAACCTCTCATCTTCCTCAGAATAAGGGAGTACTTGAGTTTCTTCAGATACATATCCGTTACAGTAAAGCTCCACGAACATCTCATGAGTCTGTCTCTTATTGTAGTCGCTGTGAGTATTAGAATAAATGCTGAAATCTAGGTCAAATGAGTTAAGAACTTCATCTACCTTCTTGTGTTGAGTCTCTGCAAGTTTTTCAACAGACATATCTCTTTCCAAAGCTTCTAACTCTAGAGGTGTGCCGTGTACATCACTACCACAAACAAATATGTTATTACGGCCTCTCAAATCTTGATATCTATGGAATATATCTGCAGGCAGCATACTGCCAACAATATTTCCTAAATGGGGTACTCCGTGGATATACGGTAAAGCTGATGTAATTGTAATTTTTTCTTCTGTGATTTTTACGACACCTTACTATTGTTACTAGGCCTGAAATTTTAAAGCAGTAAGTTTAAGGAGTAATTAATTAGATTTATTTACAACCCGTTGTAACTTATATTATGATAAAATATTTGGCTCTTTTCTGCTCTATCCTAATTTTTACTAGTGTGGGTTTCGCTCATGAACAAAGTACTAGCGTGCCAGAAATTGATGTTGAAGGAGGAGAAACATTTGAACCTAATTCGGACGAATTAGGAAGTATTGATGAGGTAGAACTTTCTTTGCGTCATGATGGCATCAATCCTCCTTGGAACTCAGAAATAGAGGTTGATGGAGAGCAGTTTAATGTTGTTGATGAGACTGCTGACACTAATGATGATGCCACAATTGTGGCAGAATCTGATCAAGCTATAGAATTGTTCGACGGCGAAGTAGACTTATCTGTGGATACTAGTGACGAGCTTTTGCTAACTAATATTGTACTAAAAGGCGATAGGCGTTTCCAAAATATTGAATATGCTGAAGAGACAGACACAGGAATCGCTGAAACTCTAGACCCTGAGCTGCAAGTGGCTGTAGATCATCCCGAAAATCAACTAATGGATTTTACTTTCTATGACATTGAGGATGAGTCCGAACTGGGCGAAACATATAGGTTTACTACTTGTGGTAGAGAAGGTAGTATTGGCCCAGATCAAGGAGACTGTGATGATAATTATGAGGCCACCTCTCTTGAAGATGACGTTAGTGTGGTACAAAATTCTGGTATTCAGGAATGGGAAGTTCCTTTTACCGGGAGATATGATGTTACTGCTGTTGGTGCGCAAGGAGGAGGAGATCACGGAGGTTTAGGAGCGGAAATAACTATTGATGTAATGTTAGAAGAAGGAGATGTTCTAAGAATTGCGAGCGGACAACAAGGCGACTTATTTGACGATACATTCACATCAGGAAGTGGAGGATCTTTCGTTACTAGAGTAGTCAATGATGGATATGAGATGTTTGATGGAACAGATGTAGAGCCAATTTTAATAGCAGGTGGCGGAGCAGGAGCAACTCAACCTAACCAAAATCAAGATGCTAATTTAGGTGAAGGAGGCAGAGATGGTGAATTTGGCGGAAATACCCACGGTAATACAGGATCAGGTAGCGGAGGTAATAATGGTGACGGAGGGAATGAAGGAGGCGCTGAAGGAGCCGGTAGTGGTGCAGGACTTTTGGGCGGCGGGTCAGGTAATGGAAGAATATCCAGCGGTGATGAATTATCAAGGTCTTTTGTTCAAAATCCTCCTCTTACAGGAGGGCAAGAATATTCTGATGGAGGTTTTGGAGGTGGAGGAGCTTCAATAGCAGACGTGTATGATCGTGCTGGTGGCGGGGGAGGCTACTCTGGAGGCGGCTCTGCTACCGGACAAGATTGGGCTGCGGGAGGTGGAGGAGGTTCTTATGTGACAGATGATGATAGATATGATGCAGAAATAATTGAAGAGGAAGTCTCTTCTACAGGCCAAGGTTTTGTCGAGCTAGAAATTGAGGGCAGTCCTGATCGAGTTATTGGCACTGAAAGCGGTGTAGAGCCGGGAGAGTTAACGGAATTAGAATGGTCTGATAGAGAAAATTTTGAAGATTATAGCTGGACAGTGGAAGTTTGTGAAACAGGTAGCGATAACTGTGTATTAAGTACTTCTATATGGGACTTTACTGTGGAAGTTAATTATCCTGATGTTGAAATGAGGTACGATAATTATAACAGTGAACACGGCTTTGATGCCATTGCCGACATTGAGTTCGGCAGAGATGAAGGCGAATACAATGAGGAATGTTATTTTAACTTTACTAATGGAGAAGAAGACTACCACTATTTGGAGGGAGAGTTCAATAGCTTAGGAACTAGAGATGGAACTTGCGAAACAGAAGTATATCCTGAGTCGAATGAGGATAGGTTTGATTCTGATGATGAGTATGACGGTCTTTTTGAAGGATTTGAAGTATGGGATACCATAGATGTTACAGTGAATGTTACTGATCATGGTATCGGCTATACTGTTGTTGATGATTCTAATCCTATCCGGAATCAAGACCCTATTGCCACGCTTAATACTCCGGATGATGGCGGTCTTGAGTTAGAGGATGATGTTGACTTGTCGATTCAGGCTAATAATCCTGAAGGAGATAATATAGATGTTGAGTTTAGAAAGAGTGTAAGTGACGAACTTTTGTATTCTAACACTTATGCAGACGGTAGCACGGTTTCAACCATTTGGGATGACCGGGATTTAGGTACTCATGAATGGTATGCTATTCTGAAGGATCCTTATAATGAAAGCGAAAGTACTGTGTGGGAGTTCAATAGAGTTGTTTCTGCGAGTTATAGGCCTCGAACTAGTATGGAATATGAATATTCTTCTTTAGTAGTTTCTGAGGATGAAACAGGATTCTTATTCTTCAATATTAATAATGATCAAGCGACTAGGGACTTTACAACTTACGTAGATGGGGAAGGCATAGAACCTTATTTTGTCGAAGAAGAAGCGTCAACAAAAAGCTATGAATTGGAATCAGGAGATTCAAATCGAATGCATATAGGTGTCGAGGGACTAGAACCGGGAGAACATGAACTAGAAATAATCACCAAAGACGAAGACCTAGACGTAAATACAACTCAAACGTTCCCTGTATTTGTACAATCAACAGAAGCCGAAAGCAGAGGAGTATCAGGCCTAACAATATACTATATAGGCCTAATTTATCTATTGGCTATTAGTTATTTCTGGTTTTCAGCCTGACAATATATCCTGCAACTCGATTTCTTAATCTTTTCGAGTTAAATTCTCCTGTTTCTCCTAATATTTCTTTATTTTCATCGAAATCTTCAGAAAATTCTTTGTTGTCTGACTCTACCAAATCTTTTGCAAGCCTTTTGATGTAGGTTTGCCTTACTCTTCCCATAACATATTGTCAGAGGTAAAAACTCTTAAATGGAAAGGGACTGGAAGAAACTATACCTCATAGAACTGTTCTTTTTTCCTCTGCTCTTTATCTTTTTGGCTTTCAGGTTTATTGGCACGAGGCCTACCTGTTTCAGGATCTTTTCTAAATGTTACATCTACTTCTTTTAAGAATTCGTTCAAGGCTTCTTCAATTTTCATTGGCTCAGTTGATTCTCCTTTTATTCCTGGTTCGCCCTTGAATACTATACCTCTATCTGATACATAATCAAGAAGTAATAGATCGTGGTCTATTATCATTAATGGCTTTTCTTCTTTTCTAGAGAAGTTTTTGAGCGTTTTACCTAGTTTTACACGAGACTCCACATCAAGGAATGCTGAAGGCTCATCAAGTAGATATACATCAGCATTTCTAGATAAACATATTGCTACAGCAACTCTTTGAAGCTCTCCTCCGGAAAGACTTGAAAGTTTTCGCTCATAAAGAGGTTCAATTTCTAAAGGCTCTTCTATACGCGTTTGAAACCTTTTAGAACCCAGAACCGCACCATCAGGAAAAGCTTCTCTAACTGTTACATCTGAAGCCTCTATATACTGACTTTTATAAGATATATCAGCTTGTGGAGATTCTCCTACTTCAGGTTCTATGGCCCCTGCAAGCATTTTGGCAAAAACAGTTTTACCTAATCCATTTTCCCCAACAATACCAATTATTTCTTCTTGTCTTAATTCTCCTGAAGACGCTTCTAATTCAAAACCGTCTTTTCCAAACTTTTTCGCCATAGCGTCATAACTTAGTATTATATCACCGGCCGCATTGTCATCTCCAGATCTCTCGAACGTTATCGCATCTGACCGAATTTTCAAATTCTGTGAAGGAATGTGGCCATTCAAATACTGGTTAATACCGTTTTTCGTGCTCAGTGCGTTTGAAACCATTCCATAACTCGCTTTTTCACCGTAGAATATATGGATTCTATCTGAAATTAAATCAAGTGTGGCTAAATCGTGTTCTATTGCAAGAACGCTCTGGTCTATATCAGTTATTTCCTGGCCGGTTTTAAGCCGCTGTCCTACGTCAAGATAACTTGATGGTTCGTCAAAAACATATATCTCTGCATCTTCTAATAATGTTGATGCGATTGCCAGTCTTTGAAGCTCTCCTCCTGATAACTGAGCAACATCGCGTTCAATGAGCTTTTCTAATTCGAATTTTTTTAGTATTTTTCCTAGGTTTTCTTTTTTACCATCTCTTTCAAGAAATTCTTTTACTGTCCCAGAAAATATTTCAGGGATTCTTTCAACTTGTTGGGGTTTCGTAGCTGATTGTATATTGTTATCAGCTAATTTTCCTATGTGGTTTTGCAGACCTGTCCCCCTGAATTTCTTCTTAATATTGTCCCATTCAGGAGGTTGTTTGTAATCTCCTAAATTGGGTTTAAGCTTATTTGTTAATATTTTAGATGCTACGGTTTTACCTAATCCGTTTTCCCCTAGTATGCCTATCGCCGCATTATCTTCTGGTGCTGGTAGGCCATATAGTCTGAACTCATTTTCTCCAAATTGATGAACTTTATCTCCTTCTTCGTGAACAAGCTGCACCATTTGTATTGCCCCATCATAAGGATACTTGTTAACCGCCATTTTGTGTGCCTCCATAACGTCAGCGTCGTCTATGTGGAGCTCTTCATTCTCATCAATATAGAACCCTCCTTCTTTACCTGCACGGTTTAAGGGATCAAAGTTAATGACTGTTTCTCTGGCTAAGTCAGGTTCTATTTTGTCTTGATCAACTATTACAATAAATTTTTTGGAGTTCTTGTCAGTAGCCATATTGCAGTCATCTAAAAGAAAAATAGAAAAATGAGATTTTTTTACTCGAACGCTAATTCGTAGTCCGTCTCAGTAATACTTTGGATTAGACGTTGGAGCTCATCACGAGACATATTAACTTTGTCTTCATAGCTACTATCTACTACGATTTTTTTAGATTGTCCTTCAGGTTTGAAAACCGTGTTAACAGACTCTATTTCCGCAGGGCTTAGTAAGCCTCTGATAATTTCTTTGTCTTCTTCAGATTTTTCGACAATTCTAATAGGTTTACCTATTTCTTCTGCTACTTTCTTCACTATTTCTCCTTTACGTCCTACAACTTTAGCTCCATCTCCAGAGCCTGTGACTATTACTACTACGTTTTCTGTGTCATAAACTTTTTCGATCGTAGAGTCTCTAAGAGATCCATGTTCTTCGCTTAGTCCATGCAAAATTCTAGATACTTTTATGTCTAGATCTGACACTTTTCCTTCTTTATGGTTTTCTTCACATTTACTGCAGAGAACATCACTCTTCAGACATACATTACAGATTGGCGCCTTCATAATAAACTTGGTTCAAGGAAAAATTAAATACTTGAGGAAGTAAAAGCATCTGAAAACAATATAGCTAAATCATATAAAACAGTGATAAGAGTGAAAACAACGGCATAGAAGGCTAGATAGGTGTTAAACTGGGATAATGCTAAGCCTGCTATTAAAACAAGGACTCTACTAATACGGCCGAGCAATTTAGACTGGTTAATTGTTCCTAATTTATCGGACTTCCCTAATATTTCTGAAAGAATCAATACAACTGATAGATATATTAGCCCTAATGTTTCAAATCCTGTCACATAAATTATGCCTAACAGTATTGCCACCTCAGAAATTGGAGGTAAAATCATACAAACTGTTTTTTCCGCTTGCGTAGAAGCTCCCGTAATAACCTGTCTTTCGTAATACAGGTTAATGCCTACACCTACAAATAATATTGCTGCAGATAACACAGGAGAGCTTCCAGAGACATATAGTAGTAGTCCTGTTAATACAGCTGCAGCGGAAATCAGAAAGCCGTACAGCTTTTTCATAATCATCTTTTAACGGGTAAATGTTTTATGAGTTAAGTTCCCCCTAGAAGTTTCTAGAATAAGTATTAGACGGGAAGAACCCTCATTTTCCTACAGGGAAAAAGGGGGGAGGGGGTTGGGTTTTTTCTCCTGCAAGAGATTGAAGGTTCTTCCTCGTTTAATATAGTTTTTTGAGCAGGGATCGCCCCAGTGGAGAAGGAAAAGGGGGGGAGGGGTTTACCTATTTTAATAGGGGTTGAATTCCTTCCAGTGGGCGTTCCCTGCTGCTAATATTTATTTTAGTACCTCTAATCCTAGGTCGTTTACGTCTCCGCTTACTTCTGTCTGATTTTCTTCCTCTAATTCTCCTAGCACATATGGCGATTCTACTCCAGTAATTATGGATATTACTTGTAGTGCTCCCTCGAGGTCTTCTTTGATTCTTGCTCCCCAAATTACCTGAGCATTTGCATCTAGTTTTTCTGTGACATGTTGGCCAACGTCATTAATTTCGTTTAATGTTAGGTCTTGTCCTCCTGCCACATGCAAAAGAGCGCCATTTGCTCCTTCAAATTCTACGTCAAGCAGAGGATTGGATAATGCTTCATGAATTGCTTCTTCTCCTTTATTGTTTGTATCGCTTTCTCCGTATCCAACTACTGCTACGCCGCCTTCATTCATTATGGCTTGTACGTCTGCATAATCTAGGTTAACAAGCGAAGGCTTAGAGATAGTTTCTGTGATTCCTTTGATCATAGTTGTGATTAGTTCATCTGCTACGCCGAATGCCTGATCTAGAGGCATATCTCCTGCGATGTCAAGCAATTTGTCATTTTCAATTACTATAGCGGTGTCTACGTGTTGTCTTAATCTGTAAAGACCTTCTTCCGCTTTGGTCATTCTAGCGCCTTCTATTTCAAAAGGCATTGTCACAGTACCAATTACTATACAGTCTTCTTTAGCTGCAATTTCAGCAAGTACGGGAGTTGCTCCTGTTCCTGTTCCTCCACCAAGCCCACATGTTAAGAATACCATGTCAGCTTCTTTGAATAGTTCTCTTAATTCAGCACGATTTTCCTCGGCGCTTCTTGCACCCTGTTCAGGATGTCCTCCTGCTCCGAGACCTTTTGTTAGATCGCGCCCTACCAAAATTTTTCTATCAGCAGAACTCATTTTTAGGTGTTGTTTGTCAGTGTTAATAACTACTGTTTCAGCACCTTCTATCTCCTTATTTTGGATTCGGGTCACTTGATTATTACCAGCTCCTCCGACCCCTACAACTAGGATTTTAGCATCTTTTACGTCGTCTAGATTTTGGGTCTTTTCTTTTGATTGTGTAGCGTTTCCAATTATGGATTCCATTTTATCTTTTTCTCCCGGCATAGCGAAACCTAACCTTTTTAAATCGGCGTAGGTAATTCTACCTTAGAAAGTAAAAGTCTTTGCCCAAAGGCTTGCTACATTTGCCCAATACGATTCGAACTTTGCCCAAAGTTCGATTGTTCATACGTGTTCGACCCTATCTCGTGCCCGCGAGATTTGTCGATTACAGTTAGCTTGCCAAAGCATAACTGAAATAGTCTTTACTATACTAACATTTTCTAAGCTAGTTTATAAACCTTTTGCATTAAACCGTTCATAACTGTTCACCGGCCAAGTTTATGGCTCTCTTAAACATCTAAAAGAATACTTACTAAACTCAATAATTATGAAAAAAGAGGTTATTGAAACCGCAAAAAACTCAAGGCTTAACCTTTCTGAAAAAGAAATAGAAGGCCTTGCAGAAGATTTTGAAGAAGTACTTGAAATGTTCGAAACCCTTCAAAATGTGGACACTAATGGTTTAGAACCTTCGTTCCACCCAGTTAGTGTTGAACAAAAATTGAGGGAAGACAAAGCAGAATCAAGTACTAGTGCTGAAGATGTGTTCAAAAATACTGAAAACGTTGAAGAAAACTTTTTCAAAGGCCCTAAGGCACGTTAACGAGGTTAGTTTTTGAGATGGTAAAAGAAAATACAGTAAAAGATTTTATAGATAATCGAGAAAAATACTCAAACTCAGATTTTTATTCAGAATTAAAGGATAAAAATGAGAAATATCAGTTCATGCGCGATATAGTAGAAGGGGACGAAAATAAAGGATCCCTTAAGAACATACCATTTCTAGTAAAAGATGCGATTTGCGTTGAAGATACAACAACATCTGCAGGCAGTAAAGTTTTGGAAAACTATAGACCCTTATTCAATGCGACAGTAGTTGAAAGGCTTGAAGACTCTGGAGCAAGGTTTTATGGTAAGACGCATATGGACGAGTTTGGTTTCGGGACTTTTTCCACAAATTGCGCGTTCGAAACACCGAAAAACCCTCATGATTCTGAACGAGTTGTTGGAGGTTCCAGTGGAGGAGCTGGAGCAGTGGTTGCTGCAGTAGATTATCCTTTGATATCGATAGGAGAGTCTACAGGAGGATCCATAACCAATCCTGCAGCTTACAATGGTGTCGTAGGCGTGACACCAACATATGGCCGAGTGTCTCGCAATGGCTTAGTTGACTATGCAAACTCTCTTGATAAAATAGGCGTATTAGCTAAAACAGTTTATGGCACAGCAAAAGGTCTAGAAATCATAGCAGGAGAAGATGAAAAAGATCAAACAACATCTTCTAAACCAGTACCCCCTTACAGCGAATTAGAGCAGAAAAATAATCTAAAAATAGGAGTTCCCAAACAAATGTCAGAACTCGAAGGCCTACAAGACGGAGTAAAAGAAAATTTCGAAAATAGCTTAGAATTAATGAACGAAAATGGTTTTGAAATTGAATACTTCGACGAGCCTATGTTTTCAGCAGAAGTAGTTCTACCAGCATACTATATTCTAGCAATGGCTGAAGCTTCCACAAATCTGGCGAAATTTTCAGGCATGAGATACGGATATGAGAAAAATCCTGAAAAATTCAACGATTTTAACGAATACTTCTCAGAAGTCCGATCTGAATCATTTGGAGAAGAAGCCAAGAGACGAATACTGCTTGGAACCTATATTAGAAAAGCAGGCTACCGAGATAAATATTATGTGAAAGCAGCTAAAGTAAGAACAAAGTTAATAAACGCTTTCGAACAAGCTTTCGAGGAGTACGACATCATAATTTGCCCATCTATGCCTAATATTGCTCCTAAAATAGAAGAAGCCGAATCCTTAAGACCTGAAGAAGTTTATGCTATGGATTCTCTGACTGTTGGGCCTAATCTTGCAGGAATACCTCAACTTTCTATCCCTAATGGATTAAGTAACGGTATGCCTACAGGGCTACAACTTTTAGCCCCTCATTTCGGAGAGAAAGAATTATTTAACACAGGATATAGCTTCGAAAAGTTAAAAGCTGAGCACTGGTAATAACTGATTATGGTTTACGAACTAAAGTGTTCAGAATGCGGCAAAATTATTGATTTCGGTTCTGGAGAAGAACCTGAAGATCTTCCAGGTAAGAGTATCAGATGGGATGGTAAAGTCTATTGCCAAGAGTGCGTAAAAGCATTTGTAAAGCTAGGCGTAGGAAACGTTAGAAGCAGAGTTGAATATCTAGAGAACAAAATGGAACAGGCTTCAGAAGCCTTAGGCTTCGAATTTAGCTATCCTGAAGAAAGATAAAGAAACCTGAGTCCAGAAATTATTCTGGATTATTTAGTATTAATTTCTTCACTTGTCCTTTCTATTTCTGCATAATTAGGAGTTACAACAATCCAATCTTCATCAACTCCTGCAATATCTCCATCAATAGACTTAACTGTCTTCTTCAATCTGTTAACAGCTCTCTTTAACTTAGTCATATCTTTCTGCTTAAGAGGCTTAATATTAACCCAGACAATCTGATTGGCTCTGAGCTTATCTTGAACATTTTCTACATCATCAAATTCTTTTAGGCTTTCAGCTCTTACAACTACTTTTTGCCTTTCTTCAGTCATTTTAGCGTCTAATTCTACAAAGTCTTCTTCGATAATTTCTCCTTGAGATGAAGAATCTTTTTTGTTAAGAAATCCCAGTGCCACTTTTGATTACCTCTAAGTATAAACTAATACCTTTCTCTTTTATAGTTTTACGGTTCAATCCAAGCTTTCAACCTTTGAAGCAATGTTCCATATCTGAGTACGAGTATGTTGCCTAATATTCGGATCATTACTCACTTGATCTAATAATGAGGACGCAGAATTAACCCTTACTGAAATATCTTTATCTTCATTCTCCAGCTCAGAAGCTGCCTGTTCAATCATATTTGATACATTGGAGGGTATAGAATCACTTTCAGCCATATCTCTCATCATACTTACCACTGCATCAGCGTTCATAATCTATCCCTGAAAGTTTTGAGAAAACTTCTCTTGGTTTTCCTTCATCTTTTGGCCTAACTTTTCTTCTTTACGTTCAAGACCCTTTAATCTAAGCTCAAGATCTTCTTTTTGTTCACTTAATTCTTCTTCTAAGTCATCTCTATCTCGTTCAACAAGAAGCTGGCCTACAGACTTGTATACTTGTCCTTCAGCATTTTCAAGCTCTTCTAAAGCTTTTTTAACACCATTTAATTCGTTCTGTGTTTCTTCTGCTTGCTGTGTAACAGCTTGAAGGTTTTGTTGCGTTTTCTGCAACTCCATCATCATTTTTTGTGCATCTTGGTCCATTTGTTTAATTCACCTTGCTTAATCGTTGTGAAAGACTTAATAGCCGGAAAGCTGAATCAGTTGCTCCTCTAAGAGGTCCTAAACCTTCAGTCTTCACATTTACCTTGAACAATTGTTGTTGAGATTCATAATTATACTCAACGTTTTTATGGTCTCTTAGACTAGGGCCTACTGCCGCCTCTAGTTGCTCAGGATTATCTGTAACTATTTCCAATGAAGCCTTCATACAGCTTCGACTTTATTAGGTTCATCCGGTCTTTTCTTTAAAAGTACCCTGTGGCTGCATTTCGGACAGATAACTTTCTCGTCTACTGGATCGAGCTCTACTTCCTGTTTACACTTTACACATACGTAAGGCATTGACTATTCATCCTCTAACTGTTCCTTAGCTTCTTCAAGTTCTTCAACTTCAAGATCTTTTTGAAGAGCTTTCTTCATTATTTGTGTAGCTCCTGTCTCAGTTTTGTAAGCTCCACCGGCTACTTTCTCGCCCGTTTTTTTATCTTTCCAGATACCAGCCGCTATTCTCTCATAACGATCGTTATCGTTTTTCTCTGCTTCGTCTACGTTTTTCCTTATTCGGCTACCATAACGAGGACCGAACCTTTTAGATGATTCTCCAGACATTTTTAGACCACTCTATTTGTTAAAATGAAGTGAAACTTTTTTATTCTCCCGCAGATATAATTTCGCGGAAGTCTTCTGTCTGGGTTTTGGCATCTTCTATAATCTCCATAATTTCTTCAGTAGTCAACGGAGATACTCCTCCTTTCTGCATTGCTACGACGTTATCTTCTTCAGTTAGAGTAACTGTGAGTCTGGCGCCTAAGGCTTCTTCCTCTTCACTTGTGGTATCCCATACTATTTGATCCCCAATTTTTCTACCAGTAGCTGTTACTGGGAACTTAGTTAGAGGGATATCCATTTCTTTCTCATCATGAACCAGCTCTCCTTCTTCCGCATCATATACCGGAACATAACCTGTCCTTAATGCAGTAATAGCCGCGAGTGCTGAGGCATCAAGAAGATTTCCATCATTGTTTAGTACGTGTATGTCAATGAATACAGTGTATACTTTTTCGCCTTCTTCAATACACAGTGCTTCTAAATCAATTGCTTCTGATTCTCTTATCCCTCTATCAACTACTCTGGCTAGTTCTACGCCTGTTTCTTGAGGCGGGCCTGATTCGTATTCTCTATCAGCCATTGGAGCTAATTCTGCATTAGTTACAATTGTTCCAGATGCAGGTCTGTCGCTATAAGGGGATTCTGCTCCAAAACTGATTCCAACTATTACGTCAGTATCTCCAATTTTTACTCTAGCAGATCCTTGTGCTGTTGTAGGAATATAGTTTGGTTCTACTTTGATTTCTCTGTATTCATCCATTTCTCGACCGTCAAGTCTTTCACCATCTGCGGCCATTTTCTTTATTGTTTTAGTGTTTAATTTCATTTTTCTTCACCTCTGTAACGTGAAAGAAGAGCTTCACGTTGTTTCTTATCAAGATCTGCGCATCCTTCCTTAGCGAGTTCAACGCATTCCTCAACTTGCTGTGGCGTTAAATCTCCATCCATCTGCAATAGTGTTATTTCATTTCCGCCGTTAATTGTTGCGATTGGTACGTCTGCATTACCTTCTTTGTCTTCTTTACCATTTACGTCAAGAACTACGTGATCTCCTACTACTCCTGCTGCACATGAAGATACAAGCCCTTTCATTGGAATTCCTGCATCTGCAAGCGCTAAACTTGCAGCAGTAATACCTGTTGCTCTTGTTCCCCCATCAGATTCGATTACTTCCATTGAGATATCGATTCCTGCGGTCGGGAAGTGCTCAAGCTCTAGCGCCGGTTCTAGCGCTCTTTTAGCAACTAAACCTATTTCTTTTGCTCTACGATTTGGGCCTGGTCTCATTCTATCATCTACACTGAAAGGAGCCATATTGTAACGCATCTTGATTACTGCACGATCGCTCTCTTGAAGATGTCTTGGGTGTAAATCCTGTGGACCGAAGACTGATGCAATGACTCTTGTGTTCCCGATTTCAACCATGGCCGAACCATCAGCTTCTTTTAGTACTCCAGTCTCCATTTTAGCTTCTCGGAGTTCGTTCGGTTTTCTTCCATCTACTCGCTCCCCGTTTTCATCTATCCATTGTACTTCTTGTTCTGCCATTTTATTGACCTCCTTTTTGTTCTTCTAACCATTCTCCAATTTTATCTGTAAGCCCATTCAGGTGAGCTTCTTCCTCAACTTTTTTGATGGCTCTAACTGCAAGATTTGCATCTTCACCAGAAACCCAGATCAATCCATTTTGTCCTACAATTATGTTACAGTTTGTTGCTTCGTTAATCTGTTTAACCATTGTACCCTTCTTACCAATTACTCTAGGCACTTTTGAGGGCGGAACACTGATTATTCTGCCACCTTCCAGTTTTTTACAGCGCCTATCTTTCATGGTTAAATCGACATCCATTGAGTCAGTAACTCCCTTTACTTTCACGACCACTGCGTCACCTACAGCAAAGAAATCTGTTAGATCGTCTTCATCTAAGTCAACGTACTGCTCTGTCGCATCAGCAATATTTAGGTTTCCTTCGTACGGTGAGTTGAGGTCTACGCTCCATCTTGAGTAAGATACATGAGATATTTCTCCTATTATAGTATCTCCTTGTTCAGGAATGTAGCGTCCGGACATTGGCCTGACTTCTACACTTCCTGACCTGTAAAATACAGTTCCTAAGTATTTAGAAATGATTTTATTTTCTTCTTGATAAGCTCCGGTTTTAACCTTGACGTTCTCATCCTCTGCGATAACGTCTCCTGGAGCTACTACATCGTTTGATTCTTTCACACGTGTCATATAATTTTTTACCTCAAATCTTAGTTAAATCGTCTCAAAAGATTTTTTCTTTATAATTACGATTACCGGGCCAAACAGTTTTATACTTGGTCAGCTTCCAAGTAAGCGATTATCTGTTCCTCATCCCAAGAATCAATCTGAGCAACTATTCTCTTCCTACCATAGACTGTTAGGCCTCCTCCAGTTATCTTTTCCAGATCCAATTCATTACCAGTTAAATCTCCAAGCAAATTGGATAGCGATTCTGCAGGTTCGGAGTAAGTATCTGTAGACTCATCATTTTCAACAATAATTGAGTCTTCATTAAGCCCATAGTAAAAATTGAATCCATCTGTTTCTGCCTTTGCTGACAGTCCTTCCTTAACTAGAGGCGAGTCTGCTAACGAGAACTCTATTTTTTCGCTGTTTGACGAGTCAAGCATACTTTCAATAGCAGAGTTAAGTTTTTCCAGATTCAGGGCTCGCTGAGCGTAACTATAACCTTCCAACTCCGCTATGTCTTCAAATAAAACCATTTTTTACCTTCAGCACCTCTAATCAACTTTTGATGGATTAAACGTCTTTTACTTCAGAATTACCTGATGTCATTTGTTGCAGCTCTTCCATAAGTTCTGAAAGCACTCCAGCAGGAACCCTGATTTTTGCATAGAAGAATTCATTACCCCATTGTTCTTCTAAAACCTCAGCTCTCTGTTGCAACAAATTGTAGGCCTTGCCTCCATCATCACTTGGAATCTTTATTGCAACAGTTTTCTCATCTAGCGATACAGGAATTATAGGTCTGATAGCTTCAACTGCATCTTTAAACTGTGCCTCCGAGCTCTCCATTGCATCGAAATCAAAGCTTGCCTCTTCCAACGCGTTCTCAACTCTTTGAGGAGGATGAGGATTACCAGTTTTTGGATTCTGCGCTCTGCGAGCAATCATGGAAATTACTTGCTGCCTCTTATCCTTACGCATCTCAGCCTTTTGATCAGTAGTGAGCTGCATGTCGCCTTTCTCAAATATTTTTTTTGCTGCATCCATTAGCTGTTTAGTACCAAACTCTTCCTCAAGATCTGATGGAGAGGCTTTTTCTCCTTTGTTAACATCTTTGAAAATTTCCTGAACAAATAATAGTCTAGGCATATCTATGTCAGCGTTTTCAAATTTTACCTCCTTAGCAGGATCAGGCTCAACAAGTATTTCAAAAGTTCTATCGCCCTTATACTGAATTCTTATCGCATCAGACGTATCAAGACCTTCATTCTCTCCTGAACCTAAGTCGCCTGAACCAAAGTTCTGCTGACTCATAAACAGAATTTCATTAATTAGATTTAAACAATCATCGGCCAACACACGGGCTACCAGTTACTCTTAACATAACTATTACAGAATCGTTTAGGAATACTATTCCTAGCGCTAATTTACTATGATGATAATAAGCCAAAGCGTCTTGTAAGAATTGCCGCCACTAAAAGACCCAACAAAATATTAGGGCAATCTACTAACACGATGACAATAAAAATAAGAATTTTTTGAGAGGCCTATATCAGGCCTTGTTTTGTTAGAGTTCTACGCCTTCGTCTTCTAACTCTTCAGGGCTAAATCTCTTGAACTGTTCTTCCATATCTACTATAGACAATTCAATATTTTCAAACTCAATATCTTCTTCCCCTTCTTTTAATGCGCTCACTGCTAAATCAATCGCATCTTTTTCAGACAGACTACTCTCCCAATTCTCTTCTAAGTGTTCTTTAGCATCTTTACGACCTTTACCTATCGCTACAGCATTCCATTGACTTAGAGTTCCACTAGGATCGGTATGGTATACCTTTGGCTCTTCATCTTTTACACCGCCAATTATGGTAGACAGTCCATAAGGCCTTACTCCTCCGTACTGGGTGAACTGTTGGCATCTGTCAGCGATGAAAGTTGCAAGCACTGACGTAGGGATTTCTTCATCAAATGTCATTAAGTGTTTTTGAGCTTCGTTTCTAGCTTCATCAACAAGCGTTCTACCATCCGCAACTAGACCTGATGTTGCCACACCAATATGGTCATCTAACTTGAATACCTTTTCCGGATTACGTACCTGTAGTTCCGGTGTGCTTCTTGTTGCCGCTAGCACTACACCGTTATCGTATGTTATTCCGAGCGCTGTTGCTCCTTTTTTGACTGCTTCTTTTGCGTATTCGACCTGGAACAATCTGCCGTCTGGCGAGAAAATAGTGATTCCTCGGTCGTACTGTTGCTGCTGTGGATTAGTCATCTGCATCATATCAACACCTTTAGAACTCTATAGTTTTAACTATCAGTCCAAGATTTATTAACTTGACCACATTAGAGAAAAGCCTTTTTTAGATTATCACCGCTTATTCTTTCATATACCTATCAAAAGGTCCACTAGCTCAGGGGTTAGAGCACCGTCCTTATAAGGACTATTATACAGAAATCAGCCTTAACGGCCTGTATAGTGAGCCTCGAGAGAGGCGGCGGTCCCGGGTTCGAATCCCGGGTGGACCAAA